>Ga0247610_10001170_pt1 | contig 33328 bp, 25 predicted proteins | sample 174DNAGHGhighgp2_FD_193483 | JGI IMG/M metagenome (GOLD analysis project Ga0247610, IMG submission 193483) | Sheep rumen microbial communities from Palmerston North, Manawatu-Wanganui, New Zealand - 1742 DNA GHGhigh gp2 | ecosystem: Host-associated > Mammals > Digestive system > Stomach > Rumen...
CAAACAAAATCAGGATCAGGATTTGAAGGAAGAAAGCCAAATGGAAATATTCATTTTGTAGAAAAGACAACTGCAATTCCTGCAGAATTTAGAATGATTAATTCATTACTTCTTCCAGAAACTGAAGAAACTAAGGATTTAGATTTTATGGAAAGATTAAATCCAAAATCATTAGTAATAAAGAATGGATTCGTAGAAGAATTCTTAAAGGATACAAAGCCTGAGGATAAATATCAATTTATCCGTAATGGTTATTATACAACTGATAAGGATTCAACAAAGGATAAGCTAGTATTTAATAGAACATGTGACCTTAAGTCATCATTTACATTATAAAACTAATAGCCCATGCAACAAAAGCATGGGCTATTTATATTTTTTTAAATCATTTATTATTAAATTAATATGGGCAATTTCTTTATCAGTGAGAGCATCTACATTAATTGATGTCAATTATATATACTATTATATAGTTTCAATTTGACAAAGTATAAATACTAAAGTAAAATAAATCAAAAGAGGGATGATGTTTATGAAATTAATTAGAAAGATATTATTAGTAATGGGAATAATATTATCATGTGCGTTTATCACATCTTGTTCTTTTAGTTCTAAGAAGGATGCTGGTGAATCAAGTTCTGAAACAATACCAGGTGATGATTCAAATGGAGAACAAGAAGATGATAAAGATGGAGAACAAGAAGATGATAAAGATGAAACGTTTCCTAGCGATGAAGAAATTATAGACCAATTGAATGATTATACTTATGAAAAAGCAGGTAATGGATATGTTATAACAGGAGTTAAAAATAAAACAATAACTAAGGCTATTATTCCTTATGAAGTAACAAGCATTGGAAATTATGCCTTCTATGAATGTAGTAGATTAACAAGTGTTACAATCCCAGAAGGAGTAACAAGCATAGGAGAATATGCCTTCTCAGGATGTAGAAGGTTAACAAGTATCACAATTCCAGACAGTGTGACAAGCATTGGAGATGGTGCCTTCTGGGAATGTAGATCATTACAATATAATGAATATGAAAATGGTTTATATTTAGGAAATGAAACTAATCCATATTTAACATTAATCAAAGTTAAAGACACTGAAATAACAACGTGTACAATACATAATCAAACAAAATTTATATTAGAAGCCTTCGAAAAATGTAGTGGTTTAACAAGTATCACAATTCCAGAAGGAGTAACAAGTATTGGAAGTCATGCCTTCTATAGATGTAGTATTTTAACAAGTGTTACAATTCCAGATACTGTAATAAGCATAGGAGAGTTTGCTTTCTATGCATGTAGTAGATTAAAAAGCATCACAATCCCAGACAGTGTAACAAGTATTGGATATGGTGCCTTTTCAGAATGTAGATCATTACGATATAATGAATATGAAAATGGTTTATATTTAGGAAATGAGGACAATCCATATTTAGCATTGATCAAAGCTAATGACTATTTCATAACAACTTGTACAATACATAATGAAACAAAATTAATATTAGACGCCTTCAATCAATGTAGATTTTTAACAAGCATCACAATCTCAGAAGGAGTAACAAGTATTGGAGATCATGCCTTCTATAATTGTAGTGGCTTAACAAGTATCACAATACCAGAAAGTGTAGCAAGCATAGGCGAATATGCCTTCTCAGAATGTAGAAGTTTAACAAGCATTACAATTCCAGAAGGAGTAACAAGCATTGGAAATTATGCCTTCTCAGAATGTAGTAGTTTAGAAAGCATAAATGTTGAAGAAGGCAATAAGGTGTATGACTCTAGAGATAATTGTAATGCAATAATCGATACGAATACAAGAACACTTATTGCAGGATGTAGCAAAACTATTATTCCTTATGGAGTAACAAACATTGGAAATAGTGCCTTTTCAGGATGTGGTAGTTTAACAAGTATCACAATTCCAGACAGCGTAACAAGCATTGGAAGGGATGCCTTCTATGGATGTAGTAGTTTAACAAGTGTTACAATTCCAGATAGTGTAACAAGCATTGGAGGGTCTGCCTTCGAAGGATGTAGTAGTTTAACAAGCATCACAATCTCAGAAGGAGTAACAAGCATCGGACGTTATGTCTTCCAAGAATGTAGTGGCTTAACAAGCATCACAATCCCAGAAAGTGTAACAAGCATCGGAGCATATGCCTTCTATAATTGTAGTGGTTTAACAAGCATCACAATCCTAGAAGGAGTAACAAGCATTGGAGATTACGCCTTCTCAGGATGTAGTAGTTTAGAAAGTATAAATGTTGAAGAAGGCAACAAAGTGTATGACTCTAGAGATAATTGTAATGCAATAATCGATACGAATACAAGAACACTTATTGCAGGATGTAGCAAAACTATTATTCCTTATGGAGTAACAAACATTGGAAATGGTGCCTTCTCAGGATGTAAGGACTTAACAAGTATCACAATACCAGAAGGAGTAACACGCATTGGGAATTCTGCCTTTTATGAATGTAGTAGTTTAGAAAGTATTGTAATACCCGCTAGTGTAACAAGCATAGAAAGTTATGCCTTCTATGGATGTAGTAGTTTAACAAGTATCACAATTCCATACAGAGTAACACGCATTGGAAATTTTGCCTTCGAAGGATGTAGTAGATTAACAAGTATTACAATCCCAAAAGGAGTGACAATCATTGAATATCGTGCTTTCTATGGATGTAGTAGTTTAACAAGTATCACAATTCCAGAAAGTGTAACAAGCATAGAAAACTATGCCTTCTCAGGATGTAGTAGTTTAGAAAGTATTGTAATACCCGCAAGTGTAACAATCATTGGATATCGTGCTTTCTATGAATGTAGAAGTTTAACAAGTATCACAATACCAGAAAGTGTAACAAGCATAGGAGGGTCTGCCTTCTATGGATGTAGTAGATTAGCAAGCATCACAATCCCAAAAGGAGTAACAAGCATCGAAAATGGTACCTTCCGAGGATGTAGTAGTTTAGAAAGTATTGTAATACCCGCTAGTGTAACAAGCATAGGAGAATATGCCTTCTATGAATGTAGTAGATTAACAAGCATCACAATCCCAAAAGGAGTGACAATCATTGAATATCGTGCTTTCTATGGATGTAGTAGTTTAAAAGGTATCACAATACCAGAAAGTGTAACAAGCATAGGAGAATATGCCTTCTCAAGATGTAGTAGTTTAGAAAGTATTGTAATACCCGCTAGTGTAACAAGTATAGGAGGGTCTGCCTTCTCTGAATGTAGTAGTTTAATAAGTATCACAATTTCAGACAGTGTAACAAGCATCGGAGAATATACCTTCACAGGATGTAGTAGTTTAATAAGTATCACAATTCCAGAAGGAGTGACAATCATTGGAACTGGTGCCTTCATTGGATGTAGTGGTTTAACAAGTATCACAATTCCATATAGCGTAATAATCATTGGATATCGTGCCTTCTCAGAATGTATAAGCCTTACAAAAGTATATTATGAAGGTAATAGCAGTATTTGGAATAATATTGATGTAGAATCAGGCAATACTTACTTAAAGGATGCTACTATATATTATTATTCAGAAACACAGCCTACTGATACAGGTAATTATTGGCATTATGTAGATGGAGTAGTTACCGAATGGTAGAAAAGGGAAAAGTCTTAATTAATATTTAATTGAAATGACTTTATACAACTGATAAGGATTCAAAAAAGATAAGCTAGTATTTAATAGAACATGTGACCTTAAGTCATCATTTACATTATAAAACTAATAGCCCATGCAACAAAAGCATGGGCTATTTATATTTTTTCAAATCATTTATTATTATATTAATATGGGCAATTTCTTTATCAGTAAGACCATCTACATTAATGGATGATGTACTACATAAGCCTAAAAGATAATCTGTAGACACGTTAAAATACTTAGCTATTTTAATTAGCATTTCAATAGAAGGAAGAATATTATCATTTTCCCAATTAGAAATACATTGCTTAGATACACCAAGAGATTTGCCAAGTTCTACTTGGCTAATGTTTTGTGCTAATCTAAGCTTTTTTATTTTTTCACTTAGCATTTTTATAGAACTCCTTTTATGTCAACTAAATACATACTATTATATAGCTCCAATTTGACATATTATAAATACTAAAGTACAATATAAATATACTAAAGCGATTTTTAATTAAATATTTAACAGCATTAAAAATCAAAGAGAGGGATGATTTTTATGAAATTAATTAGAAGGATATTATTAGTAGTGGGAATAATAATATTATCTTGTGTGTTTATCACGTCTTGTTCTTTGAGTACAAAAAAAGATAAAGATACATGCTTGATAAATGATGTGATATGTGGGAAATTGCCTAAGTACTTGTGATAAGGAAGTGACACTTATGAATAAAAGAATAAAATATATATTAACCATTTTAATATTCATAATAACTACATTTACATTAATCAGCTGTGGTAGTAGTAATTCTTCACCTCAATCACCAGATAATCCTAGTGATATAGATGATGGTGATTCAACAGATGGTGAACCAGCTTCTGACACATTAATTAATGCATCAGATTATATAGAAGGATTAACTTTTATATATAAGAAATATCCTACATCAGATGAAGATATATTAGATGTAAAGAATATATATCTATCTAAGATTGAAGAAATATTAACTAATATATCTTCATATATAGACTTAATATTTAATGAATTAAATTATAAGCAAGTATTGCTTCAATATTTAATTGATGCATATAATTTAATTCAAATAAATAATATATATAAGCTAGATATAAATGCAATTGATGGATACATCAATTCATATATATCATATGTAGATCATTATGGATTATTACCTACAGAAGAGGATATATTAAATGATGTGATTCTTGATTTAATATGTGAATTAAAGAAGGATGATGTAGATACTATTGTTACTGAAGATTTTTTTAATGATACTAATAATCAAGAAGCATTAAAAAGGTATCACCCTGAGTGGCAAGATAAAAAAATCACAACTGCAGATAAAGCTAATATAACAATATTAGATATAGACGAAACAAACTATAAAGATAATGACGGAGTTCTTGGCTTTGGTTCGGAAATAATCTTAAAAGACGAAACATCTATTAATAATATTTCAAACACACAATTAGATTTTTCTAAAATTAAAACTAACGAAAATAATTATTACAATTTATGGACTAAGGAAACTTTTATTGCTAAAGGACTTTGCACTGAAGAAGATTATAACGAAAATGATTATTGCTATGCTTTAAGATTTGACGGAAATGGTAAGTTAGAGTTAACAGTAGATGGTATTAGTAGCGAATATGAAATTGAAAAAATAACAAAAAGTAACTATGATATTTATTATTTTGTGAGTAAAATAACTAAAAAAATCATAGTTAATGGAAATACTGAAACAGACAAAGTTATTAATAAAGTTTTAGTTGATACAGAAGATGGTTCATTAATTATAAAAGATAAAAATAATATTGAATTTAGCCCGATTATATTATGCTATATAACAGGAAAAAATTTTAAACTATGTTCTACAGACTACACTTTCGATATTGCCCTATCTAATTTTAAAAACTATAGGGATGTGGTTAAGGCATGTATAGAAAGAATATCTAATAATTGGGATATAATACCGTTCATAAATATTGAACAATTATCATTAGAAGAATTTAATAATAATACTTCATTAGAAATAACTAATTTAACTAGCGTTATATTAGATATTAAAGAAGAGATTAAGATTAAGAATATTAAATTATTAGTTGATAGTAATGATATTATTAATGTTAATGGTTACTATTATAATAAAGAAAATTATAATTACTTTGATTTAGGAAGCTCTAATACTGGTGAGGTATTATTAGATTTTTCAAATAAGAATATTTTACTAGATAAGCATAAGACTAGTACTGATATTAGTAATTATATAATAGATGATAATCATAATATTAAATATAGTGATGAAACATCAACATATTTAATGCTTTCGTTTGAAACAAATAATATAATTAATATTTCTACTATTGAATTTGAATCAACAAAATAAATAATTATTTAGTAAAAACATAAGTCACCTCACAATATATTGGTTCTTTGGATAATGAGGAGTAGTTACAGTTTTACAACTATAGAAAAGTTTAAAAAGAATGTCCTCATCACCTTTTGATTACTTTTATTTTATCACCTACTATATTATTAACTCGTAAGTTAATAACTATTTAGTTAATAAAAAGTGGGTGATTGATATGTTTATAGGTAGAAAAAAAGAATTAAATGAATTAAATTTTAGATTTAATAATAGTAAAAAGGAATTAAAATAGACCCCATAAGTTGGACCAAGTAAAATTGGAAAGACTTAAGGGGTTTTTATTATGAAGTTAAAATTAGAAGATAAAATAAAAATTATTAGATTTTATGAAAAAGTGGGAAAAACGAAAGAGTAACTTTCAAAACACCGAAACAATATCTTTCAAAACACCGAAACAATATCTTTCAAAACACCGAAAATCATTTGACATATAAACTATAATATACTATGCGGTATTAATTCTCTAAAAAACAAAAAAATCTCACTGATGTGATGTGAACCTCAAATCTTAGACTCGAGGAATCGAGCCAGAAAGAGGTGTTTTTTACGTCTAGATATTTAATAATAATTATAGTATAATTATAAAGATTTATTGGAGGTTTTAAATATGCTAAAGACAGTTAATTTAGGGATGCAATTTGGACAAAGAAAATTATTTGATAAGGTTAACCTATCATTTACTAAAGGAAATTGCTATGGAATAATAGGAGCTAATGGTGCTGGTAAGTCAACATTTTTAAAGCTTTTATCTGGAGATTTAGAATCTACATCTGGTGAGGTTGTAATTGATAAAGGTGAAAGACTTAGTGTATTAAGACAGGATCAAAATGCTTTTAATGATAAGACAGCCATTCAAACAGTTCTTTTAGGACATAAAAGACTTGTTGAGATAATGGAGGAGAAGGAGGTTTATTACGCAAAAACTGACTTCACTGAAGAGGATGGAGTAAGACTTGCTGAGCTTGAGGGTGAGTTTGCTGAAATGAATGGTTGGGAAGCTGAAAGTGATGCGGCTACATTACTTAATGGGCTTGGTATTGATTCAGAATACCATTATATGCTAATGGGAGAGCTTGATGCTAAGATTAAGATTAAGGTATTGCTTGCACAGGCATTATTTGGAAATCCTGATATTCTATTATTAGATGAGCCTACAAATAACCTAGATTTAAAGTCTACACAATGGCTAGAAAACTTCCTATTAAATTTTGAAAATACCGTAGTTGTAGTATCACATGACCGTCACTTTTTAAATAATGTATGTACTCATATATGTGATGTTGATTATGGTAAGATTAAGATTTATGTAGGAAACTATGAATTCTGGTATGAATCATCACAGCTTATTCAAAAGCAGATGCAGGATCAAAATAAGAAGGCTGAGGCTAAGGCTAAGGAGCTTCAGGAATTTATTGCACGTTTCAGTGCCAATAAATCTAAGGCTAGACAAGCAACTTCACGTAAGAAGCTTCTTGATAAGCTTGTATTAACTGATATTGAGCCTTCATCAAGACGTTATCCATTTGTTGGATTTAAGCCTAACCGTGAGGTAGGAAATGATATATTAGAGGTTAAAAATCTTTCATATGAAGGATTATTTAAGAACCTTTCATTTACTGTAAGTAAGGGAGATAAGATTGCCTTCCTTGCAGAAAATACACAAATAATTACGACTCTATTTAATATTCTTGAGGGTAATATAGAGCCTACATCAGGATCATTTAAGTGGGGAGTTACAACATCTCAAGGATTCTTAATGCAGGATAATAAGAAGTATTTTAATAAGGATATTACGCTTATTGATTGGCTACGCCAATATAGCCCTAATGAGCAGGCTGAATCATTCATTCGTGGATGGCTTGGAAGAATGCTATTTAGTGGTGAAGAATCAATGAAGAAATCTAATGTTTTATCTGGAGGAGAAAAGGTTAGATGTATGCTTGCGAAGCTTATGCTTGAAGGAGCAAATGTATTAGTATTAGAGGATCCAACTAACCATCTAGATCTAGAATCTATTACTGCATTAAATGAAGGTATGACAGCATTTAAGGGAAATATTTTATTCTCATCTCATGATGCTGAGCTACTTCAAACAGTAGCTAATAGAATTATTTCATTTAATTTAGATGGAACAATTACAGATAAGCTATCTACATACGAGGAGTTTGTAGGAATCGAATAAAAAGGGTGAATTATAATGAGTGACTTACTAAGTGGCTTAAATGAAGCTCAGCGTCTTGCGGCTGAAACAACAGAAGGACCAGTCATGGTAATGGCTGGTGCTGGTTCTGGTAAGACAAGAGTTTTAACATATAGAATTGCACATTTAATAAATGATTTAGGTGTTATGCCATATAACATCCTTGCTGTAACATTTACTAATAAGGCCGCAAATGAAATGAAGGAGCGTATATCAAAGCTTGTTGATGCTGACATCAAGAAGATGTGGGTCGCAACCTTCCATTCAATTTGCTGTAGAATATTACGTAAGGATATATCACGTCTTAATGGATATAAGACATCATTTACTATTCTTGATGAGGATGATTCAGTAAAGGAAATAAAGGAAGCCATTAAGGAAATGGGACTAAGTACTGATGAATATAAGCCAAAGAATGTTAAATGTGATATATCAGCATTTAAAAATGATATGATATCATCATTTGATGATAAGAAAATTGAAGAAATATATTTTGCATATGAAAGAAGATTAAAGGATCAAAATCTTTTAGACTTTGATGATTTAATATTAAAAACAATAGAGCTTTTTGAAGCATTCCCAGATGTATTAAATAAATACCAGGATACATTCTCATATCTTATGATTGATGAGTTCCAGGATACTAATACATATCAATATAAGCTTGTAAAGCTTCTTGGTCAAAAGACAAGAAATATATTTATTGTAGGAGACCAGGATCAATCAATATATTCATTTAGAGGAGCTCGTATTGAAAATATAAATAAATTCCAGCGTGATTTCGTAGATACTAAGGTGATTATGCTTGAACAAAATTATCGTTCAACTCAAAATATCCTAGATATCGCTAATAGAGTTATAGGCAATAATTCAAATAGATTTAAGAAAAATCTATTTACAGATTCAAAGGATGGAATTAAGCCTATTTTTAATAAGCTTAATAACGCTTATAGCGAGGCTTGCTATGTATCTGATGAAATAAAAAGACTTATGACTATGGGATATAGCTATAAGGATTTTGCGATTATTTATAGATCAAATTATATATCTCGTAATTTTGAGGATGTCCTATTAAGACAGGGTATTCCATATACAATATATGGAGGCCTATCTTTCTTTTCAAGAAAAGAGGTAAAGGATATTCTTGCATATATTAGGCTTATTATAGATTTTGATGATTCTTTTTCATTCAAAAGAATTGTAAATGAGCCAAAAAGAAAAATAGGTCCTGCACTTATTAAAAAGCTTGAGGATTGTGCATTTGAAAATAAATGCTCACTTTTTAAGGCTATAGATTTAATTGAGCGTGGAGGACAGGGATATAATTCACTTCTTGATTTCAAGTTTACAATAATAGAGCTTGAGGAATATTTATCACAAGAAGAGCATAAGATGAATGAAATAGTAGACTTCATCATTAACCGTACAGGCTATAAGGCTATGCTTAAGGCTGAGGGTGATGAAGGTGAAGAAAGGCTTAAGAACGTAGAGGAACTTACATCAGTTTTAATTGAAACTGATGAAATGTATGAGGGAACTCGCAAGGAAAAGCTTATGCAGATGCTTCAAGAGATTGCTCTTCGTACTGATGCTGATACAAAGCGTGAGGGTGATGATGTTGTAAAGCTTATGACATATCATCAAGCTAAGGGCCTTGAATATAAGGTTGTATTCCTTGTAGCCTTTGAGGAGGGAGTATTCCCATCATCAATGGCTTCATTTAGTGAACGTGATATAGAAGAGGAAAGAAGAATTTGCTATGTTGGTATTACAAGAGCAAGAGAAAGATTATATATCACATGTGTTTCTGAAAGAATGATATTCGGAAGAACAAATGCTATGTATGAATCACGTTTCCTAAAGGAAATTGATAAGAAGGCGTTAGAGGATAAGACTGTAATACAAAGAAAGGTATTTACAGATACGAATACAAAGAAGCCATTTGTACCTGGTAAGGTATCAAGTGTTGTTGAAACAAAGCGTACAAATACAACTGATATCGCAATAGGAGATAAGGTTAACCATAAGGCATTTGGAGATGGTACGGTAGTAGCTGTTAATGGAGATGTTATTACAGTAGCGTTTGGTGAAGCATTTGGAGTTAAAAAGCTACTTGCAAACCACCCATCTATAAGGAGATTGTAGGAGGATAGTATGGAACTTTTAGAAGGTATTAGGACTAGACGTAGTATAAGAAGGTTTAAGGATATAGAGGTACCAAGGGATTTAGTATTAAAGGCAGTAGATAGTGCTAAATATTATCCTTCATGGAAGAATACACAAACTGCAAGATTTATGCTTATAGAAAACAAGGAATTAAAATCTAAGATTGCAGATTGTGTATTAGGATTTACTCATAATACAGAAATTATTAATAATGCCCCATCTCTTATAATAGTTTTAACTATTAAGGGACGTAGTGGATATGAGCGTGATGGAAGCCCTACTACATCTAAGGGTTCACATTTTGAATCATTTGATGCAGGGCTTGCGACACAAAATCTAATGCTATCACTTCATAATGAAGGTATTGGTTCTGTAGTTCTTGGAATATATGATGAGGATAAGATTAAAAAGCTATTAGAGCTTGATGATACATATTCTATATCATGTCTTCTTCCTATAGGATATAAGGTAGAGGATGCAGTATGTCCTGTGCGTCATACAAATGAGGAGTTTTTAATTATAAAATAAAATAATAGCGGCAGACTATAATTCTGCTGCTATATTTTTTAAAGATGCTAATAATTATATTATTATATTTTATCTAATATAGTCTAATAAATGCTTTACGATATTTGAAAAATAATATAAATAGTGATATAATCAATTAAGGAGTATGCCTTTTTTATGAGTGAGCAAGTTTTATTGAATAAATCATTTAATCCTAAAGTAAATAAAAAAGCACTTATAACTACAAAAGATGATATGCTTCTTATTATTAATGAGGATAGCCTTGGAAAAAAAGAAAATGAAATTAAGGCAGAAGACATTAAAGAGATAAATCTACTTAATGCTAAATGCCCAACAAGATTAAAACGCACTACTACATATTTAATAGGATTTGTGGCTGTAATCTTTTTTATCTTAGGTATTTGTTTTAAAGATAATGCACTTTTGTTGACAATATTTGCTATTCTTGGTATTTTAATATTTGTGTTATCAGGAATATTAGCTAAATATTTCTTAAATACTGCTCCTGATGCAATAGAAATTAATATTGTATTGCAAAAGGGACGTATTAGAATACTTGGTGTAAATACTAAATCAGGTGATTATAAAAGCTTAATTAGGATTGCAAGATCTATTAAGAAAATGAACAATAATATTAAATTAGATATGCAATCTAGAAAATAATAGTTGTTGGAAGGGTGATATGATGGCAATTGTAAAATGTAAAAATTGTGGAGAAGACATCGAAATAACAAGTGGTGGAATTGTAGAATGTCCACATTGCAAGGTGCGTCAAACTACAGTTATACCAAACAATGCTAAGAAGGTTCAGGTTTTTAACCTAGCCGCAAGATTACTATATCTAAATAATTATGATAAGGCATTCCAGCTTTATGAAAAGCTATCAACTAAGTTTGATGAGGTTGAGCCATATTACGGAAAGGTATTATGTAAATATGGAGTATCATTTGATTCTGATCAACTAGTTTGTAAGAAAATTGTAAAGACAGATGTTTTAGATGATCCAGATTATCAGCACGCATGTGATGTCGCAAATGATGAGGAATTCCAATTCCTTGAGGAGGATGCGGCTCGTATTAATAAATTCCAAATGGAATTTACTGAGGTTGCGAATAATACTGAACCATCAGATATCTTCATTTTAGTAGATGATTCTAATCGTAAGACAGAAGATTATGTTGTAGCTAAGGAAATGAGAGAGGTTCTTAAGATGGACGGAAAGAAGGTATTCTTCCCACGTATTGATCTTAAGGATAAGGTTGGAGCTGAGCGTGGAGGTATGCTTTATAAGGCTATCAATAGCGCAAAGATGATGATTTTATTTTCAACTACATCAGCTAAGCTTAATTCAGATAAGATTTCAAAGACTATTAATGAATATGTAGCCTCTATGGAAAAGGATCCATCAAAGGTTCTATTACCTTGCTTAAAGGGTGTTAAGGAAGAAAATTATCCTGATGCCATTAAGGGTAAGAGAGTAGTTGACCTTTCAAAGGACACATTTATTGATGATATAATGGATGCGGTAGATTCAATATTTAAGGTTAAGGTTGAACCACTTAAGCCTGAGGAGAAGCAAGCTAATAAGGCTCGTAAGGCTTTAGCTGAAGAGAATTATGCTGCTGCACTTAAGGCTTGTGAGGCTGCTATTACTGCAAATGCTTCATTTGAGCCTGCATATGAATATGGACTATTTGCTTCATTAAAGGTATCAAATGAAAATGAGCTTAAGAAGCTTACTATGCCAATTGGAGATAATAAATATGTTCTTGCTGCACGTGAGAATGGATTTACAACACTTGATAAGTATGTAGAGATGGTAAATGAGGCCATTTACCAAAAGGCTATTAAGATGCCACATACAACTCTAGATGAGGTAAATCAATATACTGCAACTCTTGGACTTATTAAGGATTATAAGGATTCAGCAGAGCTTATTAATAATGCTTATGGTCCTGAATATGAGGAGAAGTATCAATCAGCAATTGCTCTTCTTCAAAAGGGTTATGAGACTAAATTTGAGCGTACAATTCAAGAGGCTGAGCGTCAGCTTGTAGCTTTAATCCCATATAAGGATTGTGAACAAAAGGCTGTTGAGGCTCGTGAGTTTATAAATAAGCTTAATGATGATTTATTCAAGGAGCCATATGATAAGGCTGTTGAATTATATAACCATGCTAAGACCCTATCTAATTATTCAGATGCCTTAGCAGAGTATGTAAAGGCTAATCAGTTACTTCGTAAGGTATTATCATATAAGGATGCACGTGAGTGGAATACTAAGTGTCGTGAGATGATGTATAACTATTCAGCAATGGTAATATTTAAATCAGAAGAGGTTGAAGAGGTTAAGAATGCCATTACAGTATTAAATGGACTTCGTCCTTATAAGGATTCTGATACATTCATTACTCAAGGTAATGTAAGAGTTAAGGACTTATTAGATCCTAAAAAGCAAAAGAAAAAGAAAAAGTAATAAGATGGAAGTCGAATGACTTCCATTTTACATATAAGGAGATATTATGAACCTACAGGAGCTAATTGATTCTAATAGTGTTATACATATAAAAAAAGGAGTGTATGAAACACTACCTATATTTATAACATCAAATAAAACAATTTATTTTGAGGAAGGCGTTATAATAAAGCCAATACTTAGTGATGACTACAATCTTATAAATACTAGAGTAGCTGGTATTAATATGATGTGGTATCCTGCAATTATAAATATAATAGATGCAGAAAATGTAGTACTAAAGGGTAAAGCCTTAATCGATGGATGTGGTGAATATTTTTGGGATAAATATTGGGGATCTAATTTAAAGGGTGGAATGAGAGAAAAATATGATAAATTAGGACTTAGATGGGCTTGTGATTATGACTGTAAAAGACTAAGAAGCATACTCGTTCAAAGCTCTAAAAACGTCCAAATTTTTGATTTAGAGCTATATAGATCAGGATTTTGGAATCTTCATATTCTATATTCACATGATCTTTTAATAAAAAATATTAAAATAAGAACAATTGATAAGGAATCACCATCAACAGATGGTATAGATATTGATTCCTCATATAATGTTCTAATAGATGGCTGTGATACTGATTGCTATGACGACTCTATATGTATAAAGAGTGGAAGAGATTATGATGGAATAAAAACAAATATACCATGCCATGATATAGAAATAAAGAATTGTACTATAAACAAAGGATTTGGTATCACTATAGGTAGTGAGGTATCTGGTGGAATATATAATATAAATATTCATGATAATACCTTTAATGGTACAGATTGTGGATTTAGAATTAAATCTAGTGGAACAAGAAAGGGATATATTAAAAATATTAAGGTGTCAAATCTAAGCCTTACAAATGTTAAATATATCTTTAACCTAGTGACAGAATGGAATCCATTATATAATAATATATCACTTCCAGAAGGTATAGAAATGAAGGAGTGGTGGAAGAATATCTTACATCCTGTAGATAGCACTATACCGAATACTATAATTGATGGAATAAATATTGAAAATATAGAAGTAAATACTACAAAGGATTCTAAGATATCAAGATTATTTAATATTATAGGCTTTAATGATATGCCTATGAAAAATATAATAATTAATAATCTTAATTCTAATACTATAGAATATGGAATAATAAAGAATGCAGATGTAAAAATTATTAATTCAAATATCAAGTATGATGTAATAATTGATAATAAAAATGATGAATTTGATACAAGATAAAAGGGGACTTGTCCCCTTTAGTCTCGTTATGATGTTTTTTTTATAAATTGGTTCTTTAAATAATGAGGAGTAGTTACAGTTTTACAACTATAAAAAAGTTTAAAAGAATGTCCTTTCTTAAAATTATATTGCTTTTGCTGCTAAAGTTAAACCAAGTGGTTTCATTATTTTAATTAATGTTTCAACTTTTGGTTTTACAGCACAAGATTCAATTCTTGCAACAGAAGAATGTGGAAGTCCACAAATATCGGCTAATTCTCTTTGAGAAATACCTAATTCATTACGTTTTTCGATAATACTGCTAATGATATTAGCTAATACTTCCATTTCTTCAATATCTTCTTTAGTTGTATTATTTAATTCTTTAGCATCCTTTTTGAAATCTTCCCATGTTCTCATAATTCTTTTCCTCCGTTTCGAATTTTATAATCATTACATTCTTTAATTGCTTTTTTAATTTCAGTTTTTTTGCAAGTTCCATTAATTCATCATTTAGTTCTGAAAAACCATTTTTATCTTCATAAAATTCAATATTGAACATTTACATACCACATTATCTTCAATATTATGATAGCACCAATGCGTTCAAAAGTCGATATATGTTTTGTCCTTTTGTTTTATGTTTACAGGAGATAGATTATAGGAGCATTTTTATTATATTCCGTTTAGTTTATAGCTGTACTACTCCACTCCTCATTATATAATATACTAGGATATATTGAATAATAATTAAACAAGGAGCAAGCCTAGACTTGCTCCTTTAGTCTTTCAAATTCAATTTTCTTTCTTAAATGCTTCTTAATGTATTTGAAGCAAGCTCTTTGCCCATTATCACGAAGATATGTAAGAAGAAATCTTAGCTTTTCTCTTGTTTCCTCATGAATTAATAGTCCACCATTTTCACGGTTGAAATAATCTAATGGAAAGCTTTGGGTATATGCTTTCTTATTATAGGTTTTAGAGGCTGCAATCCTATCACATAAGGATTCAGCTATATACCTATCAGGCATAGCAACAGGCGCGTAGCATCCTTTTTCTATGTTATAGTCAAACCAGTATTCAGCATGGTGCTTATTACGTCCCTTATGATGCATCCAGGCTTCACTATATCCTTTTTTAAGACGTTCATTAGGATGTGGAGATTTTACTCCACCTGCATAATATTTAGCACCTCTCCAAAACTCAGTTATAGAATATTTAGATAAATCATGTACTAATCCCTGCCTATAAAGCCCACACTTAAAGCAGTATCTCATAACCATATGGCGATGATGAGTTATAGTTAGGAAATGTTTAATTGGATGAATCACTTTAATCACCTCATACAGTAATTATTATAGCACATTTTAATTGTTATATTTGCTTTTAATAATTAAAGATTTATAATATAAATACGAGGTGATATTTGTGCAGCTAGAAAAGAATACTGATTATAAAAAGCTTTTAGATTGTGCTCTTGGTATCGCAATAAGATTATTACAAAATGGTGCGGAAATATCACGTGTTGAGGAAACTGTAACTCATATATGTATGGCATATGGAGCAGAGAGCGTTGATGTATTTGCAATTCCTACAAAGATTGAAGCTACCCTTGAAACTAAGGATGAATGGTTTACTACAAAGATGAGAAGAATATATGACCAATCTTTGAATATTGGTCGTATTGAGGATCTTAATAGAATGTCTAGGGATATTTGTAATACTACTCCAGATGTTAAGGATATATATAAGATGATTAGGGATTTTGATAAAGCCCGTGATCCTAAATGGATGATATATCTTAAATGCTTTGCGGCCTTTATAGGATGCGGTGCATTTGCGATTATGTATGGTGGAAATATAGTAGATGGACTTGCATCTGGTATAGTTTCACTTATTATGGCAATACTTTTATTTACTATTGGAAGTATTGGCCACTATAAGATATTTAATACCCTAGTATTGTCGATAGTTGGAGGATTCCTTTCGGTCGCATTCTATTATATGCATATAGGAGATCATATATCATATATCATGATAGGTGCAGTCATGCTATTAATTCCTGGAAAGGAATTTGGTATTGCATTCCGTGAGCTTATGATGAGAGATCTCATTAGTGGAGCTTTAAGAATATTCCAATCAATTATTATTGCACTTGCTATTGTTATTGGTTTTTCAATTCCAATTGCCTTATTTAATTATAATATGGATTTTTATTCCTTCCATAATGCCATTATAACAATTACAATGGCTATTATAGGAGGAGTATCATTCTCTATTATATTTGGAGTAAAATTAAAGAGGCTTATCTATATAGCTGTTGGAGCTTTCATTGTTACAGGAGTGTATGTTTTAATGGATCATTATTATGATTCACTTCTAGCAAATATTTTTGTGGCACAGCTAGCAGGAGCACTATATTCAGAGCTTGTAGCTAAGATATTTAAGATGCCTACAATTGTATGTCTTTTAACTACTAATCTAGCATTAGTACCAGGAGGATTATTGTATTATACAATATATGCCCTATGGAATAATCAGGTAGGAGCTAAGGGATATTTATTAGATGTCATTTATTCATCATTTGGTATAGGAGCAGGTATCCTTGTTATTTCAATTATATTTAATACTATATATAGAACATTAGCTTATAGAAAAATGGAGTGTAATAAATAATTATATATCTGCTGGAAGCATAATTAAGAGCAGTTAGCTGCTCTTTTTTTGTATCTAAAGATTCAAGATAAATTAAAAACTCCCTTGAAAAAAGTGTGAGTAAAGCACAAAACTCCCTTGAAAAAAGTGTAAGCAAAGCACAAAACTCCCTTGAAAAAAGTGTAAGTAAAACACAAAACTCCCTTGAAAAAAGTGTAATTATATTGATTTTTCTTAGGAAATAGTATATTATTTTTGTAGAGGAAGTGATGGCTATGTTTAAACGAAAAATTTATGAAGACATGTTAGAATGGAAAAAAACTAAGGGTCATAAGCCATTAATAATTAAAGGGTTAAGACAAATTGGAAAGACTACTATAGCTGAGGAGTTTGGAAAGAAGAATTATAAATCTGTTATATTGCTAGATTTTAGAAAGGATATTAGCTTACATTCAATTTTTGATGGTGATTTTGACATTGATCAAATAACATTCGCCATTACATTAAAGAAGAAGGATGCTAAATTATTACCAAATGATACCCTATTTATTTTTGATGAAATACAGGATTGTCCTAATGCAAGAGCTTCATTAAAATATTTTGCATTAGATGGTAGATATGATGTTATTGCTACTGGATCTTTACTTGGTATAAAAAACTATAGAACAACTGTAAAACCATCAAGAGGGATTCCTGTTGGGTTTGAAGATTATTTAGAAATGAAGCCTATGGATTATGAAGAGTTTTTATGGGCTAATGGTGTTGATTCAAATTTCCTTGATAGGATAAAAGAGAATGTTATTCAATTGACCCCTATTCAAACATTTATACATAATGAAATGCTAATGTACTTTAATAAGTATTTAATTGTTGGAGGAATGCCAGAGGTTGTGGCAAAATATATTGAATCAAATGATTTTAATCAGGTTAGAAAAATACAAAAAAGAATATTGAGTGATTATGAAGCTGATTTTGGTACTCATTTAAACGATAACAATGAAGTTGTAGTTGATAATAATGCTAAAACTAAGATATTAGAGACTTTTTATTCTATCCCAAGACAATTGGCTAAAGAGAATCAAAAATTCCAGTATTCTAGCATATCAAAAAATGCAAAAGGAAGGGAATATAAAACAGCTATTGAGTGGCTTGAAGATTATGGTTTAATATCTTTATGCCATAATCTATCAGCTCTAGAATTGCCTTTTGATCATTTTGCTATAGAGGATGTATTTAAGATATATGTAAATGATACTGGCCTTTATTTAGCAATGCTAGATGATGATATTCCTGATGATATAATTAATGGAAAAATGGGCAATGGTAAAGGTGCAATATATGAAAATGTTGTTGCTGACGCTCTAAATAAAGCCAACAAAAAACTTTACTATTTTCATAAAAATTCTGGATTAGAAATTGATTTTATACAAAAATATAATCAAGATATATGCTTAATAGAGGTTAAATCTAAAACTGGACAAACAAAGTCAGCTACAACTATTTTAGATAATTATGATAAGTATCATATAAAGCAATTAATAAAATTAAGTAGAAATAATATAGGATATAAAGAAAAAATATATACGTTCCCATATTATTTAACATCTTTTATATTAGGAAATAATAGAAAAATGGATTAGTAGCCAGCTAATCCATTATACTCCACAATCATAAGTGGTATATATTTACTTTCCACTATCTCCATAGTTAGAAAGTACTCTTGCGGAAGGATCATTTACATTGCATCCTTCCCATTTTTTATTAGGCATCCAATAGTCTTTAATCATTTGTGCTTGATTTGGATAATATTTCTCGAATATTTCTCTATATAGTAATGATTCCTTTGTGAATGGGGGATTAAAGGAATAGTTTTTGATTTTAGTGTTATATTCTTCATCACTATAATAGCTATTAGCATATTCTTTAATATCATCAACCATTGAATGACCCATTGCATCACTGAATGCGGCTTTCTCACGCATTAGGATGGATTGTGGCAAATAACCATCTTGAAATGCCATACGTAGTAGGTATTTACCCTTATTATATTTGTTCATTTTAAGCTCTGGATTTATACTCATTACATAACGAGCAAAATCTAAATCCCCAAATGGAACACGTGCTTCTAGTGAGTTTTCAGATATACATCTGTCTGCACGAAGTACATCATACATATGGATTTCCTTTATTCTCTTAACTGCCTCAGCTTGAAATTCAGTGGCATTAGGAGCGAAGTCAGTATATTTATATCCAAATAGCTCATCTGATATTTCTCCTGTAAGAAGAACCTTTATATCAGTGTGCTTATGGATATATTTACATACAAGATACATTCCAACAGATGCTCTTATAGTTGTGATGTCATATGTCGCAAGTATCTTTATGATATGCTCAAGGGCATCTATTACATCATCACGTGTAATAATAACCTCAGTATGATCTGAATGGATATAGTCTGCGACTATTTTCGCATATTTTAAATCAATTGCGTCATAATCCATTCCAATCGCAAAGGTTTTAATTGGCTTTTTAGAATGCTTTGAGGCTATTGCACATACAAGTGAAGAATCAAGTCCACCTGATAGTAAATATCCTATCTTAGAATCAGAATCAAGTCTTTTTAATACACCAGCCTCAAGCTTATCATGTATCATTTTAAAGGCCTCATCTAGTGTAGGATTAATTTCTTTTACATCACATACATCACTATATTTGATGAACTTTCCATCAATATAATAATGTCCTGGTGGGAATGGAAGAATCTTATCTACAATTCCTACAATATTCTTAGGCTCTGATGCAAAAATTATATTTGAATTATAATATCCATAATAAAGAGGTCTAATACCAATAGGATCACGAGCTGCGATTAGCTTATTATTATCATAAATAATAAGTGCAAACTCAGCATCAAGTGATTTAAACATTTCTACACCCATTTCCTTATATAGAGGAAGAAGTATTTCACAGTCTGAATCACTTTTAAAGCTATATCCCTTATTAATTAGCATTTCCTTTATTTTTCTAAATCCATATATTTCACCATTACATACAACATATGAAGAACCCATATTAAATGGCTGCATACCACTCTCGTTTAGTCCCATTATAGCTAGTCTATTAAATCCTAGATATCCTTTTTCTAGGTTGACTATACGTTGCATGTCAGGTCCTCTTGATATAGTTTTATCAAGGCCATTTTTAAATAAAGCGAAATCGATATCTCCATAAATACCCATTATACTACACATAAAATCATATCTCCTTTAAAATAGGAAATCTGTGCCCACAGATCATTGTAGGCACAAATCTCATATAATCTAATCACAGATTACCAAAATTATTTAGAATCCTGTAAGGCTGCGCTCCCCTCTTCACCAGTACGTACCTTGATAGCATTTCTTACATCATATACGAAGATCTTACCATCACCGATATGTCCAGTGTATAGAGTACGCTTAGCTGTATCTACAATCTTTTCTACAGGAACTGTTGATACAACCATTTCTACCTGAACCTTAGGTAGAAGTGTTACCTCTACAGCAACTCCACGGTAGAATTCTTGTCTACCACGTTCAACACCACAACCCATTACATGAGTTACAGTCATACCAGATACTCCAATAGAGTTCATAGCATTCTTTAATGCATCTAGCATATTTTCTTTACAAATTATTTCAACCTTATGAAGACTAGTTGCAGGAAGTGCTGATGGCACATCAACCTCAGTTGCGATATCCATCTTCTTAACCTCAACAGCTTCAGCCTCAGGAACAGTTCCTAAAACCTTAATAGCACCAGTGTAATCAATTGATTCAACCTGTGGTACAAAGTCAGCATAAGCTACAATACCATGCTCTGATAAATCCATACCCTTAATTTCATCCTCTACAGAAGCACGAAGTCCAACTGTCTTATTTAGAATGAAGAATGTAAGAGTAATAGTTAATCCTGTCCATAATAGAATTGCAAATATTCCAAGGAATTGCCATCCTAAAACCTTTAATCCATCAGCAAATGATGTGTTATGAATTAATGCATAGATAGGACCATCAACTCCAAGAGCTGACTTAGATGTTGCGAATAGACCTGCAGCAATTGTACCAAATATTCCATTTACAAAATGTACTCCAATAGCTCCAACAGGATCATCAACATGGAACTTCTTATCAATCACCTCAACAGCAACATCAACAAGAATTCCTGAAATAATACCAATAATTGCGGCTCCAATATAATCAACTGCTTGGCATCCTGCAGTAATAGCTACAAGACCTGCAAGAGAAGCATTTAAGCACATAGATACATCAGGCTTACCATTCTTAACCCAAGTAAGAATTAAGCAAGCTACTGTAGCGAATGCAGGAGCTACTGTTGTAGTTGCGAATATTTGAGCAAGCTCAGTTAAGCTTTGAGCTGCAGCTCCGTTGAATCCATACCATCCAAACCAAAGGATGAAGCATCCAAGTGCTCCAAGAGTTAGAGAGTGACCTTGAATAGCATTAACCTTAATAACCTTACCAGCATCATCTCTAATATACTTACCAGTACGAGCACCGATCATAATAGCTCCAATTAAAGCACATAGACCTCCAACAGAGTGGATACAAGCAGAACCTGCAAAGTCAATAAATCCATGTTGGCTTAACCAACCTCCACCCCATACCCAGTGTGCTTCAATTGGGTAAATTACAAGTGAAATAATAAGTGAATAAATACAATATGAGCTAAACTTAGTACGCTCAGCAACTGCACCAGATACAATAGTAGATGCAGTTGCGCAGAATACTAGATTGAATACAAAAGATGACCAATCATATCCTGCAAAATCTTTCCACATACCAAGGTTAGGAAGACCTACAAGACCTGCAAGCTTATCCTCACCAAGCATTAATCCAGCACCAAGGATTGAGAAAGCGAATGTACCAATACAGAAGTCCATAAGGTTCTTCATAATGATATTTCCTGCGTTCTTAGCACGAGTAAATCCTGTCTCAACCATTGCAAATCCAGCCTGCATAAAGAATACTAAGGCTGCACCAATTAAAAACCAAATACCAAAATCCATTTTAAATACCCCTTTTCCTTATATATATTTTAAAAATTACTTAACCCCGAATAATAAATCACCATAAGATGGATAAGGCCACATTTCCTTAGATACATTTTCCTCTAATTGATCTGCATATCCTCTAATCTCATTCATCTTAGTAAGAATTGTTTGTCTATAATACAAAGCCTTATCTAATGAATCAGTGTAATCTGAAGCCTTTAATATATCCTTCTTTAATTCCTTTAATGAAGCATATGCCTTATCAACTAAAGAAGAAATAGTATTAATTGTTTCAATTTCATATGCTGATTCAATCATAGCCTCCTTCTTAAGCTTATATTCCTTAAGAAGAGCTGACTCATATTTAACTGATGCAGGAAGAACACCATGCTCAATCATATCAACAAGAGTTTGTGCTTCAATGTGTACAACATTAAAGTACTTTTCTAGGTTGATTTCGTAACGAGCACGAGTTTCCTCTTCAGTAAATACCGAATATTTACTTAAAAGATCAATATTCTTTTTGTCAATATAGTGAGCTAAAGCCTCTGGAGTTGATTTAAGATTTAATAATCCTCTCTTCTCAGCCTCACTAACCCATTCATCAGTATATCCATTACCATTGAATATAATCTTTTTATGCTCAATAATAGTTTTCTTAATAAGCTCATGTAGGTCATGATCGAAATCCTTAGATTTCTCTAGAATGTTACAGAACTCATCAAGCTCCTTAGCAACTGCTGTATTAAGCATAATGTTAGCACATGATATTGATTCACTAGAACCAAGCATACGGAACTCGAACTTATTTCCTGTAAATGCGAAAGGAGAAGTTCTGTTTCTATCTGTTGTATCCTTTGGTAATGGTGGAAGTACATCAACACCAATCTTAAGAGCTTGCTTCTTACCCTTGTATACCTTATCATCTGCAATAGCATTTAATACTGCATCAAGCTCATCTCCAAGGAAGATTGAAATGATAGCAGGTGGAGCTTCATTAGCACCAAGTCTGAAATCATTTCCAGCACTTGCGACACTTATTCTTAATAAATCCTGATATTCATCAACTGCCTTGATAGTAGCAGCAAGGAATAGAAGGAATTGTGCATTCTCTGATGGAGTATCTCCTGGCTCTAAAAGATTAATACCAGTGTTTGTAGACATACTCCAATTGTTATGCTTACCACTTCCATTTACATAAGCAAATGGCTTCTCATGAAGAAGACATACTAATTTATGTCTCTTCGCAACTTTCTGCATAATCTCCATAGTTAATTGATTATGGTCAGCCGCAACGTTAGTTGTAGCGAATATAGGAGCTAGCTCATGCTGTGAAGGAGCTACTTCATTATGCTCAGTCTTAGCTAAGATTCCAAGCTTCCATAATTCCTTATTTAAATCTTCCATGAAATCCTTAATACGTGGCTTAATAACTCCAAAATAATGATCATCAAGCTCTTGACCCTTAGGTGATTTAGCTCCAATAAGAGTACGACCTGTATAAACTAGGTCAGGTCTCTTATTATATAAATCCTTATCAACAAGGAAATATTCCTGTTCAGGACCTACTGTAGTCTTAACACTAATAACATCCTCATTACCAAAAAGGTGAAGTGCTCTTACTGCCTGCTTTGATAAAGCCTGCATAGATCTTAAAAGTGGAGTCTTCTTATCAAGCGCTTGTCCACCATAAGAGCAGAAGGCAGTAGGAATACATAAGCACTTATCCTTTATAAATGCGTATGATGTAGGATCCCAAGCTGTATATCCTCTAGCCTCAAATGTAGAACGAATTCCACCACTTGGGAATGAAGAAGCATCAGGCTCTCCTTTAATAAGCTCCTTTCCGCTAAACTCAAGAACAACCTTACCACCATCAAGCGGTGAGATAAATGAATCATGCTTTTCAGCAGTGATTCCTGTCATAGGCTGGAACCAGTGTGTGAAATGTGTAGCACCATTCTCAAGTGCCCAGTTCTTCATAGCCTCCGCTACGATATTCGCAACACTAATATCTAGCTCCTTATCCTCTGTAATAGTTTTCTTAAGTGTTTTGTAGGTATCCTTAGGAAGTCTATTTCTCATGACTTCATCATTAAATACTAAGGATCCAAAATAATCTGTGATTTGTTCCATATTTTTATATCCTCCTTAAAACACTATCAAAACAAAAAAGGTGCCTCCGGGACACTATATCCCAGAAGCACCATTGCTTTTGATAGCCTAATTGTATTACTTGAAATCACAATAGTCAACGACATTTTTGTTATAGGTCAAACAAAACCCACAAAACAAAATTTTATTTTTTTAAACCACCAAATTTTTGATTTTTATTTAAGAAAGCACCCTGAAACACCCCTTTTATTGCCTAATATAATTCATTTGAGGCACCTAAAAGAACTATTTCACGAATTAAATTTTTTGAACTACCTATTTTATGAATTTTATTTATTTTAACCTTTTTTGAAACAAAATCTTGTTGACTGCATATAATTCTAGTGCTATCTTTGTAATATGAACAACGGGGTTCAAGAAATAGATGGTATATCTATCTGTTTTTTGAACGCCTTTTTTGTTTTTTTGAACCTTATATAAATAAATAAGGGAAAAGCTTTGATGAGGTGATTTATATTATGTTAAAGGAAGGACAATTTAGAAACCCCTCTGGATGTGCAATAGCTGCAATGATCAGTAAGGATGGTAAAAGATTTAGTGGAGAAAAGATAGTAGATGCAATGCGTACAATGCATGATAGATCAAATGGTCTTGGTGGAGGATTTGCTGGATATGGTATTTATCCTGAATATGCTGATTATTATGCATTACACATATTCTATGATAATGAGACATCAAAGAATATGTGTGAGGAATATATATCTAGGATGTTTGAGATTGTATCATATTCAATAATTCCTACAAGAAAGCATGAGGCTATTAAAAACAAGCCACTTATTTGGAGATATTTCGCAAGCCCTAACCTAAATAGATTAAAGGATTCAGAGCTTGATGAGATGGAATATGTAGCACGTATTGTAACTTATATTAATACAGAAATAGATGGTGCATATGTATTCTCATCAGGAAAGAATATGGGAGTATTTAAGGCTGTAGGATTCCCTGAGGATGTAGGAGAGTTCTTTATGCTAGATACATATGAGGGATATATGTGGACAGCACATGGTCGTTATCCTACAAACACACCAGGATGGTGGGCTGGATCACATCCATTTGCCCTTCTAGATTATTCTATTGTACATAATGGAGAGATTTCATCATATGATGCCAATAGAAGATATATGGAGATGTTTGGATATAAGTGCAATCTTCAAACAGATACAGAGGTTATGTGCTATATAATTGATTTCCTATTAAGAAGAGAGCATTTAACACTAGAGGAGGTAGCCTCTGTAATGGCAGCTCCTTTCTGGGATGAGATTGATAGAATGCCTGCAGATTTAAAGGAAAAATATACATTCCTACGTAATACATATGCATCCCTTCTTGTAACAGGGCCATTCTCTATTATCGTAGGATTTGATGGTGGCCTTATGGCATTAAATGATAGATTAAAGCTTAGAAGCCTTGTTGTAGGTTATAAGGATGATATGGTTTATTTTGGTTCTGAGGAATGTGCTATAAGAAGCATGGAGCCAAATCTTGATAGTGTATATTCTCCACGTGGTGGAGAGCCTGTTATTGTAACAGTAAGGAAGGAGGATTAAATATGAACGAGGGTTATATTTATCCAGAATTTGAAATTATAAGAGATAATCATAAATGTACAAACTGTAGAGCATGTGAGAAGCAATGCTCATATGGTGTACATCAATATGATGAAACACTTAAGATGATGATTGCGGATAACACAAAATGTGTTGATTGCCAAAGATGTGTATCAATTTGTCCAACAAAGGCATTACAAATTGGAAGAAGCGTTAATCATCTAAGAGAGAATGCTAATTATACTGAGTCATTAATACATGAGATTTATAAGCAAAGTGAGAGTGGAGGAGTACTATTATCATCAATGGGAAATCCTAATAGAAGCAAGAATTATTTTGATCATATGCTTCTTAATGCCTCACAGGTTACAAATCCACCAATAGATTCACTAAGAGAGCCAATGGAGACTCGTGTTTTTCTTGGTAAGAAGGATAATGATATTAAGCGTGATAAGAATGGTAAGCTTATCACTAAGATGTCTCCACAGCTAAAGCTTGAAACACCAATTATGTTTGCGGGAATGAGCTATGGAGCAATCTCACTTAATGCCCATAAAGCTTTAGCTGAGGCTGCAAAGGAGCTTGGTATATTCTATAACACTGGTGAGGGAGGACTTCATGAAGAGCTTAAAGGATATACTGATAACACAATAGTTCAGGTAGCCTCTGGAAGATTTGGAGTATATAAGGATTATTTATATGGAGGAGCCGCAATTGAAATAAAAATGGGTCAGGGTGCAAAGCCTGGAGTAGGTGGACATCTACCAGGTACTAAGACTATAGGAGATGTATCAAAAACTCGTATGATACCAGAGGGTAGTGATGCCATCTCTCCAGCACCTCACCATGACATATATTCAATTGAGGACCTACGTCAGCTTGTATATTCATTAAAGGAAGCAACAGGCTATAGCCGTCCTGTAATTGTAAAGGTTGCGGCTGTACATAACATTTCAGCTATTGCATCAGGTATCGCAAGAAGTGGTGCTGATATTATCGCAATAGATGGATATAAGGGAGGTACAGGTGCAGCTCCTACAAGAATAAGAGATAATGTAGGAATTCCTGTTGAGCTAGCATTAGCCGCAGTTGATCAAAGGCTTCGTGAGGAAGGCATTAGAGGAAATGTATCAATAGTAGTATCTGGAAGTATTAGATCTAGTGCTGATGTAGTAAAGGCAATAGCTCTTGGAGCTGATGCCGTATACATTGGTACAACAGCACTACTAGCCTTAGGATGCCATTTATGTAGAGACTGTAAGAGTGGTAAATGTAACTGGGGAATTGCAACTCAAAACCCTGAGCTTGCAAAAAGACTTAATCCAACAATTGGAGCTAAGCGTCTTGTAAATCTAGTTACAGCATGGACAAGAGAAATAAAGGAAATACTTGGTGGAATGGGAATCAATTCCATCGAAGCATTAAAGGGAAATAGATTAATGCTTCGTGGATATGATTTAAATGATGCTGAGCTAAGAATCCTTGGAATTAAGCATGCAGGAGAGTGATAAAAATGATAGACGCAAAGAATAAAACATTCGATGAGGTTAACAATCTTGTAAGAGATATTACAGATAATGAAATAACTATAAAAAATGTATTAGGACATAGATATATAGCCGCATCTTCACAGGGGAAGCATTTTATACTTGAGGGTACTATTGGTAATGCCTGTGGATGCTACCTTGATGGTTCAATTATAGATATTTATGGAAATACATCAGATGCTCTAGGTGACACAATGAACGATGGTGAAATAATCGTTCATGGTCACGCAGGGGATACGGTTGGATATGCAATGCGTGGTGGAGAAATATATATTGATGGAGACTGTGGATATCGTACAGGTATTCATATGAAAAGCTATATGGATAAAATACCTGTGATAGTTGCAGGTGGAGCTGCAGGAGATTTCCTTGGGGAATATCAGGCAGGAGGAGTAATTATTATATTAAACCTTGAAAATAAAAAGCACGCCATAGGAGAATATGCCGCATGCGGTATGCATGGTGGTTGTATGTATATTAGAGGGAATATAGAAGACTATAGATTTCCAAGCCAGGTTGTAGCACAGTACGCTACAGCAGATGATATGAAATCTATAGAGAAGTATTTAAAAAAATATGAGAAATATTTTAATAAGGATTTAAGCGGGATTTCAAAGGAGAGGTTCATTAAGGTTCTACCAAACTCAAAGAACCCTTATAAACAGCTATATTGCGCAAATTAGGAGGACTATTTATGACAGATATAAATACAATACTAGAATACGTTAAGGACGATGATGTAAAGTTCATCAGATTACAATTTGTAGATGTTTTTGGTAATCAAAAAAACATCTCAATAATGCCATCTGAGCTACAAAGAGCATTTGAATATGGAATAGCTATTGATGCATGGGCAATAAAAGGATTTAAGGGAGAGGAGAAAAGTGACCTATTCCTATTCCCTAATCCTGATACAATAGCTATCCTTCCATGGAGACCAAGAGAGGGTAGGGTTATAAGAATGATATGTGATATCAAAAACCCTGATGGAACACCTTTTAATGTAGATACAAGAGAAATGCTAAAGGAAGCAGTAGATTATGCAAAAACTAAGGGAATAGAGTTTGGCTTTGGTAGTGAAATGGAATTCTATTTATTTAAGCTTGATATGGAGGGTAACCCTACAAATATTCCATATGACAATGCAATGTATATGGATGTAGCTCCAGATGATAAGGGTGAAAATATAAGACGTGAAATTTGCCTTGCCCTATCAGAGATGGGAATACAGCCAAGTGGTTCCCATCATGAGGAGGGTCCAGGGCAAAACGAGATTCACTACCATTATTCTGACCCTCTAACATCTGCTGATAATGCCATCACATATAAGAACGTAGTACGTACTATTTCATCATTAAACGGCCTATACGCCTCATTTGAGCCTTCTCCACTTGAAGGGCGTCCTGGAAATGGCCATCATATAAACATATCTGTCAACACTAAGAATAAGGATGCTGATTTCTTTTATGCTATAGGAGGAATTCTAAAGCATATAAAGGAGATTACAGCATTCCTTAATATAACACCTAATTCATATAAGAGATTAGGACATGATAGCGCACCTCGCTATATATCATATTCAAATGAGAATCGTAGTGAGCTTATAAGAATACCTGCAGCTAAAGGTCCTTATAAGAGATTTGAGCTACGCTCACCTGACCCAATCTGTAATCCATACATAGCCTTTAGCCTTTTAATATATGCAATGGTTGATGGAATAGAAAATAAGATTGACCCAGGAAATCCTTTAGACCTTAACCTGTTTGAGGCTAAGGAGGAAATATTAAAGACCCTAGATAAGCTTCCAGAAAGCTTAGATGAGGCAAAAATGATTTCAAAGGAATCAGATTTTATAAAGAAATATGTTAATGAACGTATATTAGAATCCTATATAAAGTAGGATGAAAGGAGCTGAATAGGCAAATGAAATATACAATGCTTATTGTATGTAATAATGATAAATTAAATACCCTACTTACAAGCCTATTCAGCGAGGATTATGAAATACTAATATCTACAAGTGAGAATTTCGCTAAAAGAATACTTGTAGAGCGTACGATAGATTTTATAATTGTAAGTTCACCACTTCCTGACTCAAATGGATACGGTATCGTAATGGATTATGCTACAAAAATACCTACGATTATTTTTGTATCTCACCTACATTACGATAACGTATACTATAAGCTATCAGAATATGGGGCAATCACCATATCAAAGCCTACAAGATCAGATGTAGTAGTGCAGGCTGTAAGAATGCTTGAAACTGCAAAGGGTAGTATGCATGAGAAGAAAAAGGATAAGCCACTTAAAGAAAAGCTTGAGGAAAGTAGAAAAATAAATATAGCAAAAATGCTTCTTATCACTAATGAAAGAATGAGTGAGGATGATGCTCATAAATACATAGTCCGCAAGGCTATGGATTTAAGAGTATCAAAGGTAGATATAGCTATAGATATTATTAATAAGTATCATAAGGAGGTATAGAGTAATGAAATATATATTTGTAACAGGAGGAGTAGTATCAGGGCTTGGTAAGGGAATTACAGCCGCATCCCTTGGAAGACTTTTAAAATCAAGAGGATTAAAGGTAATAAGCCAAAAGCTTGATCCATATATCAATGTAGACCCAGGTACTATGTCACCTTACCAGCATGGTGAGGTGTATGTCACAGAGGATGGGGCTGAAACAGACCTAGACCTAGGACATTATGAAAGATTTATTGATGAGGATTTAAATAAATATTCTAACCTTACAACAGGTAAGGTATTTCAAAATGTAATAAATAAGGAAAGAAATGGTATGTATTTAGGACATACTGTACAGTATATCCCAAATATTACCAATGAGATAAAAAGCTTTATATATAAGATTGGAGAAAAGACTAATCCTGATGTAGTAATCACAGAGATTGGTGGTACTGTAGGAGATATAGAATCAGAGCCATACCTAGAAGCCATCCGTGAGGTTGGTCGTGAGGTAGGGCTTGATAATGTATGCTATATACATGTTTGCCTTGTACCATACCTAAAGGCTTCTGGTGAGCATAAGTCAAAGCCTACACAGCACTCTGTAAAGGAACTACGTGGAAGAGGTATAAATCCAAACATTATTGTATTAAGATCAGATGATCCAATAGAGGATAAGACTATATTTGAAAAGATTGCAGGATTTTGTGATGTAGAGCGTGATTGTGTTATTGAAAACACAACATTATCAAATCTATATGAAGCTCCACTAATGCTTGAAAAACAAAACTTATCATCAATAGTATTAAGAGAGCTTCATATGGAAGCACAAAATCCAGATTTAAAGGATTGGATTAAGCTTGTAGATAATATACATAACCTACAAAAGGAGGTAAAGATTTCTCTTGTAGGAAAATATACAGCCTTCCATGACGCATACCTAAGCGTGGCTGAAGCCTTAAGACACGCAGGATATGCGAATGGAGCAAGAATTAATATCAACTGGGTTGATAGTGATACTATCAAGCTAGATAGCATAGATGATATATTAAAGGATAGCGATGGAATACTTGTTCCAGGTGGATTTGGTGATAGAGGAATAGAAGGAATGATACTTGCGGCTAAATACGCAAGAGAGAATAATATTCCATATCTTGGAATATGTCTTGGAATGCAGATTGCCTGCATAGAATATGCAAGAAATGTGCTTGGATATAAGGACGCAACCTCTCATGAGTTTGACCCAACATCAAAGCACCAGGTAATAGGATTTGTTGATGGACAAAGTGATACTATAGCTATGGGTGGAACACTAAGGCTTGGAGCTTATCCATGCCATTTAAAGAAGGGAACTTTAATATCTAAGCTATATGGCAGTGAGGAAATATCTGAGCGTCATAGACATAGATATGAGTTCTGTAATGATTATAGGGATGAATACAGTAAGGGAGGACTTACATTATCTGGATTCGCACCAGATAATAGCCTAGTAGAAACAATAGAGAATGATAAATGCCGCTTCTTTATAGGAGTACAATATCATCCTGAATTTAAATCAAGGCCTAATAAAGCCCACCCATTATTTTATGGCTTTATTAAGGCCTCAATGGAGGGATAATATGATTAAGTTTACTAAAATGCAAGGATGCGGTAATGATTATATCTATATTAACCTTATAGATCAAAATATAAAGAATTTAGAGCGCCTAGCGATAGAAATGTCAAAAAGGCATTTTTGTGTAGGAGCTGATGGCATTATTACAATTGATAAATCTAAATCATGCGATTTTAAAATGAGAATATTTAATGCTGATGGTAGTGAAGGTAATATGTGTGGTAATGGTGTTAGATGTGTTGGAAAATATGTATATGATAACCATTTAACAGATAAGAAGCAAATCACTGTTGAAACTAAATCTGGTGTTAAAACACTAGATTTACATATAACAGATGATAATACCGTAGATATGGTATCTGTTGATATGGGTAAGGCTTCATTTACACCAGAATCAATTCCAGTTTATTCAAAGGATCCTGTAATAGATAGAGAGGTTGTTATCAATAATAATAAATATAATATTACAGCAGTTTCTATGGGAAACCCACATTCTGTAATATATATTAATGATATTGATTCTCTAGATCTTGTATCTATGGGACCATATTTTGAAAATTATAAGCTATTTCCAGAGCGTGTTAATACAGAGTTTGTAGAGAAAATAGGTGATAATCATTTCAAGATGAGAGTGTATGAAAGAGGTAGTGCTGAAACATATGCCTGTGGTACAGGCGCATGTGCAGTAGCCTCTGCATCTTGTAAGCTTGGCCTTGCGGAATTCGATAAACCTATTAGAGTAGACCTTGTAGGTGGAACTCTATATATAACAGTAAAGCCTGACTTTACTGTAATAATGGAAGGTCCAGCTAAGAGGGTTTATGAAGGAGTATATTATGAAGATTAAATTAAATGATAATTTTAAAAATGTATCTGAATCATATCTTTTTTCAACAATTAATAAGAAGGTTTCAGATTATAAAAAGATTAACCCGGACGCACCAATTATAAGAATGGGTATAGGCGATGTAACATTACCCCTACCTAAAATTGTTGTTGATGCGATGCATAATGCTGTATCTGAAATGGGTGTAATTGATACATTTAAGGGATATCCACCTGAGTGGGGATATAGCTTCACTAAGGAAGCTGTCCTTAAATATTATAAGAATTATAATGTGGATTTATCACTTGATGATATCTTCATTTCAGATGGAGCTAAAACTGATGTATCAAATATACTTGATATATTAGGACATAATGAGGTATATATCACATCACCAGTATACCCAGTATATATTGATTCAAATACTATGAATGGAAACTCTATTCATATACTTCATGGTAATAAGGAAAATAGATTTTCACCATTACCTGTTGGATTAGATAATAGCGCAAAGGTAATTTACCTTTGTTCTCCAAATAATCCAACTGGTGCCTCATATACATATAATGAATTAAAGTTGTGGGTAGAACACGCAGTATCAACAGGTTCCCTTATTATCTTTGATAGTGCATATGAAGCATTTATTGAAGATAAGAATATTCCACATTCAATATTTGAAATTGAAGGAGCAAGAGAATGTGCTATAGAGATAGGATC
>Ga0247610_10001171_pt1 | contig 33328 bp, 36 predicted proteins | sample 174DNAGHGhighgp2_FD_193483 | JGI IMG/M metagenome (GOLD analysis project Ga0247610, IMG submission 193483) | Sheep rumen microbial communities from Palmerston North, Manawatu-Wanganui, New Zealand - 1742 DNA GHGhigh gp2 | ecosystem: Host-associated > Mammals > Digestive system > Stomach > Rumen...
TGGTCCTTCAGATAGTCCTCCATATCAGCAAACATACCGCTACCAAGGTCTATGAACTCTGGTACTCCATCGATATAACGGTCTGCAGCTTCCAATATTTGGTCTATACGCTCCTGCCATGCAGATAAGTAACGAGCACGGCTCACATGCATGTGAAGACCAACGAGTTTTACATTACTCTGTTTTTTAAGCATTGCCACAACACGCTCCATCTGTGGACTACCAGTCTCAATACCGAATCGCGACACGAATCCAATATCAATTCTTGCAGTAATACGGATGTTTACCTTGAAGGTCTTATCCAAATGTTCCTGGGCTAATGCAACGACACGCTTTGCTTCATCTTCGTTGTCAATATTGAGAATTCCGCCATTTAGCAAATGGTCTTCCAACATCTTGCCTTTGCAAGGGCCATTATATATAATTTTGCTATTCCCATACCCGCACTGCAGAGCCACCCACAACTCCATATCGCTTACAACCTCAGCATAGCCTCCGAGACGTTTGACCAATTTGCAAATATGGGGTGTGTAATTGGTTTTATATGAATAGCCCGGATTATAATTAGGATAGTACCCCCTCATCGCCCTACATAGATGCTCGTAATTTTCTATAAACTCAGCATCATGGAAAACATATAGAGGGCTTCCGTATTTTTTTATTAAGTTGGTAATTTGTTGCTTATCCATAAAACACTTCATTTATTTACAGCATTAATCATTTGAAATCTGTTCTCAAATGTTAATTCCAGCATTTTTTCTCTGCTGAAACAATCCCTGACCCTTTTTAAGCCTGCGCTAACAAATTTGCTTCTGAGTTCAGAGTCGTTAAACAGAACCTCCATCGCATGTTTTAAGGCCTCACTATCCTTCACGGGGACTAAAAATCCACTCTCATCTTTCACAATCACTTCCGATGGGCCAGGAATGTCAGTTGTAATAATAGCGCACCCCATAGCCATCGCCTGTTGAATTACCATACTGAATCCTTCTCTGTATGTCGGATGAACGAGAATGTCGACTGCTGAGAGATGTAAAGGAACTTCTTTTGTGAATCCCGTAAATATTATATGCTCACATGACTCTGCTTTTTTTATTAACTCTTGGTTCAATCCAGATCTAACGTTGTCGTATGGTCCAATAAGCAATAATGCAGTTTGGTGGTTTTTCATATTCAGGAAAGCCTCAAGTAACTCATTGATACCCTTGTCAGCATCTATACGTCCCAAATAACCATATACTGTTTTACCTTTTAATTGTGGGTACTTTTCATACATGGCCTCCTGATATTGATTTCTCTTGCCATAATCAAATTGCTCAAGATCCACACCTATCGTTCCTCCTTCACCTATGAATGAAGCTTTCTCTCTTTTACACAAACCATCAGCGATGGCAATTTCCATATTTTGCTTGCTGGCCACAGTAAAGAAATTCGAGAAAATGCATGGTACTTTTTCCAATAGCCAATAAAACTTTCTTCTCCATCCAGTGCTTGCCGTGTAGAGCAGCCCCCATAAGCAATTCACCCTTACGGGGACTCTGGCAGCCCATGCAGCAACAGATGCATACCAAGCTGCATTTGTGGTAGCGTATTGAACATAGTCAAATCTTTCACGTTTGAATATCCGATAGAACTCAAAAGGTTTTGTCAGCAAATCGCGAATGGAGGTTCCGCGTTGCAATTCTACATTTATTAAATGAAAATCTTTTGAGTTTCTCTCTATAAAGGAATCTGTCATGTTACAAATCAATGTAACATCATAACCTCTTTCTACAAACAATTTCATGGCTGGAATCACAAAAGACTCCATTGTCATATCAATCGTTGTTACAATGCATAGTTTTTTGGGGGTCATTTGCTCTAATAATCAAATAATTCTGTTCGATAACTGTTTATTATTAACCACGGCATGAATATTATCTTTTATCAATTCCTTTAAAGCCATTGTTGATTCTGGTGATACAGAGGCAACTCGTGGAGTGACAAGGACGTTACTCAATCGCCTATATTTGTTTGTTATGGGATTCGGGAGCAACTCATACATATCAAGAATGGCCGTCATATCTTTGTGCGACTTAAGGAACTGATAGAAATCATCCTTGTTAAATATTGAATCTCTTCCTATATTGATAAATGTCATATTGCTTTTCGCGTACGATAAAACACCGTTATCAATCAGACCTATCGTTGATTTATCATGGGGTAATGTATTAACAACATAATCACAACGTGAGAAGAACTCATCAATGCTCTCTTTATGGTAAATTCGCAAAAAACCTTCTTTAGACTCTGTATGTTGTGCGTATCCGATTATCGTCATATCAAAACCAGCCAATCGACGGACAACAGCTGAAGCAATTCGTCCACAACCCATAATACCGACCGTTTTCCCCGCCAACTCCGTTATATAATGATAATTACGCAACGGTCTAAACCACCTGTTCTTCAAACTACGATGAAAACGTTTGGCATAAAGCAACAAAGCATAAACCACGTACTCTGCCAATACGTTGTCATATATTCCAGAGGCGTTGCAAAGAGGGATACTCTTCTGTTTGAACCAGTCCAAGTCAATGTCATCATATCCAACAGAGAACAATTGGACCAATTTACAAGATGGTAAACTTATCCCATATAGAGCACGAACCAAAGCCCTTGTACCTAAGACAACCTCAACATCATCATTATCGGAATAATATGTAAGGGTTTTCTCATTAACTCTTACAACCTTATAACCCTGAGGCAGTTCCTCTGGGCAATAACGCATCTCATCTGTCAGAATTATCTTCATAACAAAGTCTATTTTACTGCCTTTATCATGGTGTCAACAAAACGGCGGTCAATCATGTTTTTTTCATGATTTTTCACAGCACAGTCGTACGCTTTCCTGCTATATTCTGTTATAAGCATCTGATTCTCGATAATGCCTCTCAATCGCTCTTCTATCTGGTTTATATCCGTTGCAACTATTGCAGAATCATTCCTCAAAAAATAATCTATAGGAGCAATATATTCACGACCAACTGCAAAAATACATTTTCCATTAGCTAGATAATCCGTTATCTTAGTAGAGAAGGACAATTTGGCAATGTTTGCCTGTTTGCCTTCAAGAGCTTCAGCAAACACAACCACATCTGCTTCTTTCTGTATTTTATCCACCTGACTGCGGTCAATGAATCCCATATAATGAGACGCCCCTGTATTCAGCCTGCTCATAACAGCTTCTTCTGGCATATCAGGGGAATAGATAAAAAGCTCTGCTTTTACATCCCCCTCGTTTATCTTGTTCAACGCATCTGCTATGGCAGCTATGGTTTTATCTCGCCCGATAATTAAACTACCAGTATAAACTATCTTAATTGGATTATTCACTGGATGTGGCGCAAACGGCCTATTGCTAAAATCAATGCTTTTTGTGAGGATAACGCTGTCCGTTCCGAACCGAGAGTCCGTATCCTCTTTCTCCTTTTCAACAATAACAAACATTTGACTGCAATGAGTAGACAACCACTTCACATTCTTTCTCATCCAGAATCTATGTATGTAAGACCAGATGTCAGAACATGAATCGTATGAATAATTGTCATCAGCCAGATAACAGACAAAAGGTTTCCCAGTTTTTCGTATTATGTATCTTTCAATCCAACCAGAAAAAACCGTTGGCTGAATGCATGCAAAGATGAGATCTGGATTATAGTCCTTTAAGAATGCATCCAGTTTTTCCCCTTTCCAATGACCAAAGAACCAAATCAATTCACGGCAAAGATACATAAAGCTAAAACGCGAACCACTGGTATTTGCACTTCGCTTTACCTTTGCTCCACTATTAACAGGAACTTGCTCACAGCTCTCCACTTCAGCCCCTGCACTAATCCAGGGGTTCAGAACACTACGAAACACCACATTCTCATTAATCTGAAAAAAACGTGATGCCACCTTTGTATAGGGCAAAGATGGTTTCGTGTATATTTGAGCCACTTTATCAGGTTCCCAACACGAAAAGATATTTTTCATCGTGTGAGCCGTGCCATCTTCCCGCCAGGGGTTGATGTCAACAACAAGCACACGAGGTAATTTTAGTTCTTTCATCTTACCTTCTTATAAACTTTCAGCATCCACAGTATTCCGTTAAGTCCAAACAACCGATACACTTTACGGAATGTAACTACGCGTGGCGTATTAGTATGATTCAACAAAAAACTATATTGCTTGAAACGCCTGTCACAATTTTTGTCACGGGACTGGGAAGAATATCCAATCAGATAATTACAATACTGCTTGGACAGGCTATGCAGGATAATCTCCGAATTAGGATTACTCTTTTCTTTCTCAATAATTCCTAACCACTTCTCAATCACGTTCAAACAGTCGATAATATTCTTAATTGTTCCTGATGAAGTGATGGAGCCACTTGTCCTGCGACGATATACATAGACGGGTTCATTGACGATAGCAATACTCTTCAGATGCAGTACAACTCTATAATACCAGTCATTGTCCTCAACTGTAAGACCAGGAGTGAAGTGAATATCATTATCCTCCAATATCGATCGCTTGATGGCTTTACTCCATGCGCTGTTATAATAGCTGTCTTTATCAATCAGTTCGTTGCAGACATCTACCGCAGGTCTTCCATCCGTCTCTACATCCATATTATACAACTTCCTACCGAAAGTGCCGGTCTTCTCAAAGTAATCTATATGGTTGAACAGGATAACGTCAGGATTATTCTCGCTTTTCGCTTTCAGCTTTGCAAAGACCTGATTATCGATGTAATAGTCATCACTATCTATAAAAAGGATGTAATCCCCTTTTGCTAAAGCTTGTCCCTCGTTCCTGGCGCCCGATGCCATAATATTGGGCATCAAGTGTTTCACTCGCACGTTGGGATACTTGGCGGCATACTCGTCGCAAATCTTTCCAGAGTTATCGGTTGAACCGTTATCAATCAGTATCAACTCGAAGTCCTGACACGTTTGGTTCACAATGCTGTCCACACATTCGTGAAGATAATTCTCCACATTGTAAACTGGGATAATTACACTGAATGTCATATCGTTTACTTTTTGTTTTTATAATCGTTGATTACTACTGCAATACCATGCTCGAAATCCCATTGAGGGGTAAAGCCAGTATCGGTTTTAAGTTCAGTAATGTCCATTATCTGATTGTCTATCTTGTTGGGGTTCTTGTAAGGCAAATCCCCTATCCCCACAGGAAGTTCAGGGTTGATGAGATTTCGAATAATCTCCACGTAACGGTTGAGCTGCTGATGCTCACCAGAGCCCACAGGATAAACCTTACCACCTATTCCTTTTTCACCCAACAGAATCATTGCTTCCAACAGGTCTTCCACATAGAGATAGTCCCACTGTTGTTCCAAACCGGTAAAAGAAGGTTTTTCACCCTTCAGTAACGACTGGATGGCGTATGAAATCAGATTATTGTCGTTGCGTCCAGGGCCATAGATGCTTGTTATCAGTGTCCAAATCAGGTCAATGTTATGCAATCGGGCATAGGTCTGGCAGACAAAGCGTGTGGCCACCTTTGAGGCACTGTACATATCAGAGGGTGCAGAAACCTCTTTTCCTGTGATGACACCATCGCCACAACTGACCTCAGCTGCAGAGCCTGGGACTATCACCCTCTTGATATCGTGCCTGACTGCAAATTCCATGACTTTGATACCAAACATTACGTTCTGAACCTGCACCTCCTCTTCATTCCTAACCTGTGCATTTACTCCGGCCCATGCAAAATGATACAGCGTATCAATTCCGTTCAAAGAAAGATGACCGTTTAGTTCCTCTATATGCTCCAGTACAAACTCAACCACATCAATCCTTGGATGATTTAGGAGCATTTGATATGGAAAACGCTTGTCAACAAATGCAACCACCTCATATCCTTTGTCCGCCAAAGCTAACGCCAAACGAGAGCCAAGGTAGCCGTTTGCGCCTAACACCAATACCTTTTTCATAACAAGACTACCCTATGAATTTTTCTATTTCATCAATACAAATTGAATAGACATCTTCTTTCTGGTAACGTTTATACCAGTCAGAGGTCAAAATTGCACATTGTGTAGCATCTAACCTGGGCTTCCAGCCCAAGCGGGTCTTGGCCTTAGTGATGTCAAGCATCAGGAGGTTGGCCTCGTGCAACGCATTGGGATCTGACACATCTTTCAGTTCACCAAAGCCAAAGTTCTTAATCATGGCTGAGGCTACCTCCCATACGGTAAGGACAGACTCTGATTCTGGTCCAAAATTCCAACCTTCACAATAGCCGGTAGGATTATCCCACATCTTCTGTGCAAGGAGCATATAGCCACTTAGGGGTTCCAGCACATGCTCCCAAGGACGTACAGCTTTAGGTGAACGAATCTCAATGGGCTTACCAGCCTCCAAAGCGCGGATGCAATCAGGGATGATGCGGTCTTTTGCCCAGTCGCCACCACCAATCACGTTACCGGCACGGACACTGGCAAGGCTCACATGGTGTTTCTTGCCATAGTCATCAGGATTGAAGAAACTCCTGCGCCAGCTCTGGATGGCAATCTCGCAAGCGCCTTTACTGGAGCTATAGGGGTCGTATCCACCGAAAGGATCGTCTTCCTTGTAGCCCGTCATTTGCTCCTTGTTGTCATAGCACTTGTCGGTGGTAATCATCACTCCCACGAGAGGTTTCACCTGGTTACAAGATGTTTCAGTAGTTTCAGAGAGTTTCAGACTATTTAAATAGCGGATGGTTTCCATGATGTTGATGGTTCCCATCACGTTGGTTTGGTAGGTCTCAACAGGTATTTCATAGCTGAGACGCACCAGAGGTTGTGCGGCAAGGTGGAAGACAATTTCGGGCTGGTACTGAGCGAAGATTTCTTTCATCTTCTCTTCATCACGAATATCTGCACGGATGTCAGCCTTGATTTTCTTACCAATGCCCGAGAGGACAAAGTTGTCCTTCTCGCTGTAGGGTTCCAGACCTACGCCTACCAACTCTGCATCCAACTCGTGGAGCCAGATGCTCAGCCAGCTACCCTTGAAACCGGTGTGGCCGGTTACAAGGACTTTCTTGCCTTTGTAAAAGTTATTAAAGATGTCTATCATAATTATCTCAAATTACATTCAATACCGTTTAATTGCCTCAGGGATGATTGGCACATTGCGCTCCCATTTCTTCCAAGGTGCACGATTCTCTTCAAGGAGTTTCTCCAGCATATTCTTTTCACGGATGTTATCCATACACTGCCAGAAACCTTCGTGGATGTATGACATCAACTGCCCCTCATCAGCCAGTCTTGTCAACGGACCTTTCTCAAAGTTGGTTGAGTCGCCCTCAATGTAGTCAAAGATGGCGGGTTCAAGCACCATGTAGCCGGCATTGATAGGAGCTCCGTCACCAATGTTCTTCTCACGGAAGGCACGCACGGAATTGTCTTCACCAATATTTAACACGCCCTTTTCCTGCGCCATCTTGACAGCGGTAAGCGTTGCAATCTTACCATGACTCTTGTGGAACTTCAACAACTTATTGATGTCAACATCACAAACACCATCTCCATAGGTCATCATAAATGGTTCGTTGCCTACATACTCCTGCACTCGCTTAATACGGCCACCAGTCATGGTATTGTAGCCTGTATCAACCACTGTGACCTTCCAAGGCTCGAGATTGCTGTGGTGTACCGTCATTTCATTCTTACCGTTGCGGAAGTCAAACGACACGTCACTGTTGTGAAGGAAGTAGTTGGCAAACCATTCCTTGATGTATTCTTGTTTGTAGCCCGCACAAATGATGAACTCATTGTGACCATAATGGGCATACTCTTTCATGATATGCCAAAGGATAGGCATACCACCTATTTCAATCATGGGTTTGGGCTTGAACTGGGACTCCTCAGAGATTCGCGTCCCGAAACCGCCTGCTAAAAGAACTACTTTCATAATATGTTATTTTTTAAAGATTCTTGAAGTGACAAATGCGGTGGCATATTTCAATGCCAAACTTATACAAATTGTTGCAGCAATAACAACAACGGTTGTCAATACTGTATTATATCCAAATTGGTACAGTGACCACGATCCTTTAATAATGATATGATGGACAAGGTATATTTCATAAATAATAGATTCAAGCCATAGCACAAACTTCCACGAGGCAATGCCGTCTATTATCTTTGGCATACGAATCCGCAAGTAGAAGAACAGAGCAACTATCCAAAGACCAATGGCATAATTTGATAGGGTAGCGATATAGTGATTGTAAATAATTGTACCGTCTAAATAATTTCTCATTATAAGCCTACATCCAAATAGAAGAATCATTGCTAACGTCATCGAAATGAATCTTTTTCCTGTCATCTCTACGCCATTCTTTGCGTACAAGTACCCCAGAAAGAAAACGACAATGGCACTTATCTGAACATTATAGAAAATCAGGATTGGTTGTAGGATAATGATAGTCGTGACAACTATTGCACTCGTATGTTTTTTCCAAAATCCAAACTCGCACACTTTTTCGAATAAAGGCACCAACAGGTAACAGAGCATAATGATGGTAACAAACCAAAAGTGTCCTATGCCTTGGGCAAGGGGTGAATAGTAACCTGTTAAGTCATTGTAGAACAAAAAGTTTGTTAAGCCCTGCAAATCTGAAAACAGTATTATCCATTGTTTGATTTGGAACGGCTCTGTTTGAAGTATCAAATAAAGGATTAGAACCGCTATCAACAAAATATAATATGGTACAAGAATCCTTTTAGTTTTTCTCGCAAGCCATACTGTGTTATGGGGAACGGGCTTTACACCTACGAGAAACCCTGAGACAAACAGGAACAGGGGAACTCCCGTAATCAACAGTTCGCCAACATTCATATAACCATTAGCATGTGCAATATGGGCAAATAGAATCATCAGCATACCCACACAATGCAGCAATACTATTTCAGAATACCATTTACGAGTGTTTGTCATCATTGCCAGAAGAATTTATAGGGGAAGTTACGTCCTGTATATAGAAGCCATATCGTTCCCATGATAAACAGTATAGTTATCATGTCCTTACGACGATCCAACTTATTAGCAAGACATATCGCGAGGAAGGGTTGAAAATACAAAGCCAGACGGAAAGCCGACGCTATTCGAAAAGCAAATAGCTGAGTGAGTACAGAAATAACGGCAAGCCCCATAACGAGTCGCGTTTCCTCATAATTAAATCTATTTCTGCTTCTGTTATTGGTAAAAATGGCTATAAATAACAGAAAAAGATTATAGATTAATACCGTCGGATTATACTTACTGTTGTCATCAAGATAAGCGCTATAATGTTCATCACCCATTAAATCGGATAAGATTCCCAATACAGAAGAATAGGAGAAAAGAAGAAAAGTAACAATACTTACGAATAGCACATAATAAGTATTCTTCATTTTGCTCATGAAAGGCATCATGTAGGCAATCAAGAACACCATAGAAGTTTTGTGACAGAAATACGAAAGCATCACCATAACTACAGCCCAGAAATACTTCTTTTCATACAAAAAGGAGAATCCAAACCAAATCAACGCCATGGCTAAAGTTTGTTTCATCCCATTAAATGAGAAACTGAAAAGTCCAATAATGAAGAGTATAAACAAGCATAGTAATCTGTCAGATGTGAATTTCCGAACTAATCGAAGAAACGCTGCCAAGTATATTAGTTCCACAAAAGCGAACCAAAAGCGGAACGATAGTCCTGTAAGGGAGAATGCTTTTGACGTAAGATAATATACATACGATATGTCTCTCTCTTCCACCACCTTGTTGAACGACATCTCTGACATCATTTGATACTCTCCAACATAACTATCACAATCAGATTCGGGAATTACCCAACGTAATGCAGCAAGTAAAACTAAAACGGCAGTGGCCCAAAAGACATACTTTCGTTCTAACTTACTTTGCTTTACTAAGTCATACTCTTTTTGCACGTTGCCATGCATAATATAGAGCATAATTATTACTAATAAGTAAACTATCATTTTTTAATTTAAACTGTTGTCCAATTATCATCTTTTGACTTGCGCATTTTGATAACTCTGGCAGGGATTCCCGTTACAATAGAATGAGAAGGTATATCATGTGTCACCACTGCATTTGCTCCAATTATTACATCATCTCCAATTGAGATGGCTCCAATAAGTTTAACACCACTATTGATTTCCACATCATCACCAACAACAGGTGCTGGAGCATCAGGCGTCTTATGACCCAACAAAATGGGAGGACGTAGGACACAATTCTCTCCCAATTTTGATTTCCCACCAATAATAATTGGCCCCCAATGCCATATTGTAAGACCCTTACCCACTGTTCCAGGATGTATCTGAAAACCAGTTATTCGGCCATACTTCCTCAATTTGTGCAGGTAATATAATGCCATCGGAGTTTTATATGAATGATACTTGTTGATATAATACTCTGCATAGCGCATAGTTTTTATATATTTCCAAATGTATTTTTGGTCAGATACTGGTGAACAAATTAGCGACATCAGAACGCCCCTAATTCCAATACAATTCTTATAATTTACCGAATCTGCCTTAAGGCAATCCTTTAGTTCTTTTCTTGTATGTATCATAATTCTTCACATAGCTTAATCAACTTTTCAGCCCGCTGTACGCTGGTATCATACTTACCTAGTTGTTTCCTACCTGATTCTACCATTCTTTGCCGCAAGACCTCATCAGTTGCGGCTTCGTATAATCTGTCAGCCGCCTCTTCCGCTAAAAGTGGCGAATAATAGATTGCAGCATCTTCACACAATCCCTTGGCAAACGGAAGATTAGGCACAACTATCGGCTTCTGCATCTTCATAGCTTCAGGATATGAAGCGGAGAAACATTCTAATAGGGAGGGCTGGAATACCACATCACACTGTTCATAAAGTGATGGTATCTTCGAAATATGTAGACCACCTGTAAACACGAAACACTCCTTTATCTCCTTGGGGATGGGCGGGAACTGAGCTTCATCTACCGTTAATACAAACTGGAAACTGAATGACGGATGTTTCTTCTTCAATAGTAGCGCTACATCTATTGTAATTGGTAAATTCTTGTGAGCCATCATCGATGAAGCAGAGAAGATCCGTGTTCCCGCAAATGAAGGGAGTTTATAGGTGTCCCAAGAATCTGGTGCGTCAAATACCTGGTTGTAATTATTTGTAACCGTATATACTTTCTTATTTTTCCATTTATTCTTTACTATTTGAGTAACCATCGGGTTCTCTGTAAAGAAAACCTCCGAATTTCTTTTAAACAAATACTCCATATATACATTTGACAGCATAGACTTCTTATTTTCTAGCCAAGTCATACTCTCAAAAAAGGGACTATGGGGGAAGATTATATGCGGATAAGCAATGCCACAAAGATGTTGGCAACGAGGCACCCACTTGACAGGACCGAATATTGTCAGTACACAATCAATTCGTTCCGATTCAACAAGTCCATCAAGAAAAGCATTTCGTTTTGTTAACAAAGAATGCCAGTCCTTTCGCGGATAAGAATACTCTACCACCTTAACATTATCATAGCCTTCAATAGCATCCCTGGTTTTTGAGAATGACGCTGAAAGTACCACAAAAAACCTATGTTGCGTATATTTATAAAGCTCCATGCATATCGAGTCTGCCACCTGTGCAGCTCCACCAGACCCTCCCAGATTGGAGGCATTTATCATGATGTTCATATCATTGATTTTAGTTTATGCAATTTTTGATATATATTTCCAAACCCATACCAATACATGATGATTGTCCCCATTAAGAGTATTCTCTTTGTGGATTTCAATCTAGGCACTAAATATTTGTAATTTTTTCGAACATTAAATTGCAACTCTTTGATATGCTCATCCTTTGGATAACCGCCCATGCTTGCCTGCTGCAGGAGATACATATCACTTCTTGCGAACGTGCCCATCACCAATTCCGTATATTGTGGCCACCGCTTCTTCACATCCTCGCCAATAATGGTCCAAGTCTGATGACCTGTCAGCTTCTTCTCTCCAAATGGTTGATGCGATATGCTCTCTTCGTTCATGTACTGATGATAAAGTTGTTTGCTACTTACAACCACTCTCTGAGTTTTTTGTAGTACGCCCCAAGTAAACAAAGCATCTTCACCATACCAGATTCTCTTGTTAAAACGGATACCTTCTGTAATTTCTCTTTTAAACAACTTGTTCCATAGGGCTCCGATAAAATAGTCATGATGCAGAAAATCAACGATGGCATGTTCTTGGTCAAGTTCGAACACATTGGGCTCTTCACGCGAAGACTCCGCGTCGTTAATCACATGGTCGCACATCACAAAATCAGCACTATAGTTTTGTGCCACATTCATAAGGTATTCCACCATATCAGACTCAATCCAATCGTCTGCATCCACAAAAAGCACATAATCCCCCTTTACCTTGTCGAGCAAATTGTTACGGGTCGCTGCCACCCCCTGATTCTCCTGATGATACACCTCAATACGTGCATCCTTCTCTGCATATTCTCTACACACTTCCAAAGTATTATCCTTGGAACCATCATCCACAATCACCACCTGCAAGTCGCGATAGGTTTGTTTCAGTATACTATCGAGACACTGCGGGAGATAAGCAGCCGCACTGTAGGCGGGTATCAGTATCGAAACAACAGGTTTATCCATTGATATACAAATCTTTTTGCGTTCCCCAGTCCTTGTAGTCCTCCACTATCATCGGACGGAAAGTCTTCTTATCAAGCAACATGGCATAGATGATATGTGAGAGGTAAAGTCTCCCGTATTCTCGCAGACGGTGGTAATAGTCGCAGAAGTTCACGACATCATCTATCATGTAGCCACCCGCACCAATATAATGCCCAACGATGCGCTTTTCAATAATATTGGTCACATAATACATATCATCAACAGCCACATAGCTCTTGTCCTTCGGAGAGAGGTTGTCCAGTTCCTCAATAGGGAAGATGGCAATGCCATTGTTGCTACTGAAATCGGTTTTGAAATAGCTGTCAGCATCCTTGATGAAGATGCCGCCTTCTATCTGTTCCTTCTGGATGGTTTGATACACAGTCTCTGCCTGGTCGCGTGTAGGGTTATCCAATACCACCACATGGGCATTCTGGATTCCGAGGCGCTTGAACTGCATGGTCAGTGATTCCACCACAAAGAAACGGTCGTCGTGCTTTTTCAGTACCGTGAAGTAGATGTTATCAAAGCGGCTTAAATCAAGGCCCATTATGCTCTTGATACAGATGATTACCCCATCCTTATCAAGGCCAAAGATATATGGCAGTTTGTCGCTGTATTCTGCCTTGTCTGCGGCAGCCGGTACTATAAGACTATATTCCATGGAGCAAATCTTTTAATATGTTCTTCAAATAATTGACTACCCTTTCTTCATGCACATACGGCAAGATACGCAAGATGTTCATCAGCTGCATGGTCTTATAGTTGTCGGCATACCAGGGATATTTCTCACTAAAATAAGTGTCAATCTCACGATCTATCTTGTCACAGACAATCCTCAGCCGCACGGCATCATAATGCTTGGTGTACATCAGCTGTGACCAATAATAGCGCGTATCCTGACGAATCTTGACTATATCCTGTAACGGTGTCTCTACGAAACTATCAAGGAAGTCAATCAGGTAGTAGTTGTTGCCATTGAACAGCACATTGCTGAAGGTCAAGTCGCCATGACAAAGGCCAACAGGAATGAGCAGCCTTTCGATTGATTGGAACCACTCCCCAGCCTTTGCCAAAATGTCTTTAATCTCTTCATCATCTTTGCAATAGGGGTTGGTTTCCGTTTTCCCTTTCACCTCTGCAAACTTGGACAAGAAGATGCTGGCGGGCACGCTATCCAACTTACACTGGTCAATCTCATACTCCAAGAAGTATTTCAATGCCCCAATAAGGTAATTGATTTGCTCAAATCCGGCCTGCTCGAAGAACTCAATAAAGTTCTTGCTATAGACATACTGCATCTTGATGACAGTCATGTCTGCCTCCCTGTTGATTTCGAACACCTCAGGCACTCGGATATGCTGGTATTCAACACGTCCAGCCGCTTTTTGTTTCTCCGCTTGAAGCACCAAGCGGTTCAGATATTTAGGATCCTTGGTGGACTTATAGACATAGATGTCCTCTCCCTCTGGCACTACATCTATCTGGCATCCAGAATGTCCCTTGACTTCAATATTCATAATTCTATAGTATTTAGCACTCAGCATTCAGTTTTCAGCATTCAGCACTCAGATTTCAGCATTCAGAGCTCATCTGACTACTGATGGCTAACGTCTGACCGCTGATGGCTAATTGCTGATGGCTAATTGCTTATGGCTCTTCTCTGACAACTGACGACTGATTGCTGACTGCTTAAAAGCCTGCTGACTGCTTTATTTAAACCATTCGTTTGTAACTCTAATATATTTCGCACCGCTTGCTATTGCAGCAGCGACACCAGTATCCGTATCTTCGAATATGAGAGTTTCTATCGGTGACACATTAAGTGCCTCCATTGCCTTATTATAAATTTCAGGGTTAGGTTTACCTTGCTTGACATCTACACCGGCAAAGATCATGTCGAAGTATTTATCCAAATGGAGATAATCTACGACATTCAATAAATTCTCTTTACGGGCAGTAGAAGCGATAGCTGTCTGACCTCCCATCTTATGAAAAGTATCTATGATTTCTATGAGCGTCTGATTGGGTACGAGATAATCAAAGAACTTTGGATAATAATCCTTTTTTAGTTCCTTTATAATATTGGCTGTCTTATCATCAAATATAGCCATGTGAGACATGAACGCATCGTACCGCAGGCCAAAACACTCACGGTACTTCTCTGGGGTTAGATTCATTCCGCATTCACTAAAGGCCATCTGATACGCTCTGAGGTTCGCCTCAAAGGTATCTACCAATGTGCCATCGAAATCAGTTATTATTGCTTTAATCATGTTTGTATCGTTTTCAGCATTCAGTAGTCAGCAGTCAGTAGTCAGCAGTCAGTGTTCTGTTCTCAGCTCTTACTGACTGCTGATGGCTGACAGCTCTTCTCTGACAGCTGATTGCTGATGGCTGACCGCTAATCACTCTTCTTACATTTATTTATTAGCGAGGTGAGCATACGTTTTATTTCACTCACTTGTGATGAAAGGTCTGTATATGTCTGTTCGTCTATATAGTTCAAGTCTCTCGAAAGGATTATCTGATATTCAGCCTCGGAAGCAGAACCCATAGAAATTTGCAAAAAGTGAGCGAAATCAGCATTAGAACCTCTTCCACAACCCTCTGCTATATTAGTAGGAATAGAAGAAGACGATCTGCGTATCTGGGATACCAATCCAAATGATTCATCCTTAGGAAATTTCTTGGTCGCAGCATAGACCTCCAGTGTAAACTGATGACTCTTCTGCCACACCATCAACTGCTTAAAATCTTTCATTGTTATTATAGTTTTCAGCTTTCAGCACTCAGGTTTCAGCTTTCAGCACTCAGGTTTCAGTATTCAGCACTCAGGTTTCAGCAGTCAGTATTCAGGCTTCAGTGCTCAGCAGTCAGTGCTCAGTGTTCGGCAACCGCTGATGGCTGATTGCTGATTGCCAACTGCCAATATTTTTCTGACGGCTCTTTTCTGACTGCTGACTGCTGACCACTGACAGCTATAAATACCTTTTCAATTCCTCAGGCGTTCCGTATGAATAATACTCTTCCATTGTTGCCAATTGAACCTTCTCTCCTTCAGCAAGGAGATAGTTATACAGTAACGAAACATAATATTCGGGTTTCTTGAATTCTGGTTCATTGAGTAGCTGATGAGCAACCTGCTTAAACCGATGTCCTGTAGAGAAAAAATATGCACCACATAATGCATGATTGCTGATTACCTCCTTCTCTGCAGTTCGTGTTACATAACCATCCTTGTCAACAGCAGCATAAGAGTAACGAGGCTCATTACTTTCAAAACTTACCAAAGCACCTCCATTGACTTCTTCGACAGGTTTAGAAAGAATGCTCTTGATTATCTCAATGAACTTCTTACTACGAAATTCAAGATCACAGTCCATTACGATAACAGCATCATCGTCAGCAATGACGGACTCTGCCATCAAACATGTCTCAACAGCTCCACGAGTAGTCTTCAAAACGGAGAAAATGTTTGCTTCAGGAAGGAAGGATTTGATACCTTCATCTATCTTATATTCATCTATATGTTCCTGACGAACAATAAAAGAGTACTTCATGTCAATGCTATCTGCACTGACACTACTTATAGCATGCTTGAACAAAGGTTGTCCATGCAAGTCTATTAATGGCTTGGGAGTTTTCCATCCTTCTTTTTTGAAGCGTGAGCCTTCTCCTGCCATCGGCATAATTATATGTAATGGTCGCATGATTTCAATTCAATATTGTGTGATTAAAGACTGTAGTTTCGCTGTTATAGGTTTTGTAAAGAAACGATGTAATATATATGCTAGCACTGTTGCTGTGGCAAAATCAATAAACACACGTACGTATTCTGATTCTATCGTAAATAATCCTGCATTCTGCATTTTAGTGAGAGCGTTCATACACAACTGATGAACCATGAAAAACTCAAAACTAATTGAACCAAATGATTGTACAAGTCGGATTTCTTTCAGTGAACATATAGAACATAGTATGAGAATAACCGCACATGGCAGCCAATAGATAATACCAAAGAAAGCAAGTTCCCAAATTCTGTTATACAACAAGACCGATACATATAGTATGGATAATACAATCAACGGATATAATGTCGGAAGCTTATTACACCATTCTTTTACCCATGATACAATTCTCATTTTTTCTATGGTTTCGTATAAATATGCCAACCATACTCCAAATACAAAATCTGCTGTTCTAACAACAGGATTTATATAGACAATTGGATGGATGTATTTTTCTGATAACAGGCTGAATAATATTGTGGTGAGTAGAGATAATGCGAGAAGCAAAAATACCCCCCCCCATTTGTTTTTATTAAACAACAATAATACGGCAGGGGCTAAAGCCACGAAAAATACCGTGTCACTTAAATACCACGAAACGGCATTAAAGGAGAAGAAAAACTCCTTTATCGGTATGAGACTCTGAACCAGAAAGAAGTTGGCTGCCAACTGCAACCCATTATTGCTTAAAGTAAACCCACTAAAAAGGTCAGGCACTAATACTACCAATAAAAGCAACCAATGGAGAGGATAATACTTCACCAAACGTTTCTTCAAATAAGTACTATAGTTAAAGTCTTGTTGGCATACACGATTTCTATATCCAAGCATCGTGCAATACCCGCTTAGAATAAAAAAGGCAGAAACTCCGAACGTCCCTCCGATGGGGAGTACTCCCGCATGATATAGAAAAATCAAGAGGATAAATACAGCCCTATATTCCAATAAGCCTTTATTCATGATACTATATGTTTTTAGTATTCAATTATTTTTTTCAAAACCACTGATATGATGTAACTCAACACAATGGTCCAAATTGCTACTATCCACAGATTATTCGAAATCATCACAAAATGGTGATAGACTGACCGGGTTGCTGCGGTAAAGAACAGAGCGTGTACGAACCACATATAGACTGACTTGTCACCAAGTTCTGCCAGGACTATGGAGAACCATTTTATTGGATACTGTGAGAACACCACAAGTATGCACAGAATAATAAGTGGAGCATATATGATATCAAAGTTCAAAATCTTTATACCCGGCAATACCATCTTCAACCATAGAACCATAAAGACAATTGCGGTAGCAATGATGGGTACTGACCAATGATTAGGAATTCTTATCTTCTGAAACCACTCCTTGCGCGCAAATAGATAGCCCAGAAGGATTGTCGGTGTCCAACTGAAACATACAAATAAAGCATGCCAACAAGGACGGAAATTAAAATTCGGTACGGAATACCAAATAATAAATTGAGCAACGAACGAAAAAACAATTAGTAATATCGTCCATAGATATGGTCTTCTATCTATTAGCCTTCCCATAAACGGCATAACTATCATAGCCCAGATATACAGAAACACAAACCAACTTACCCATAGTAAAGACTCGTCTATTCCAAGCATATTAAGATACAACAATCTTGCCCCCCCCAGTTTGGCAGTTTCCAGACTTGCCGGTACTACGAAAATAAACAGTATAGTCCAGAAAGCTGTCAGCAGTTGCTTCACATGCTTGGCACTATAACTGAAATCCTTATTCTTAGAGAATGCATAGCCATAGCCAATCATAAAGACAAAGATACCCACACAAATCTGGAATGAATGCATAAAGCGAATCAACCCTTCATTATGGTTCATGGGGATATCATCCTCGTACCATCCTGCCCCTCCAAAAACATGGAGCAGAATCATGAATACGATGGCAAAGCCTTTTATGATGGTTGTTTTGTCCTTACCAAAGGTTATTTGGATGCCTTCCATTCTGCGTGTGCTTTCTGAAGTTTATCTAATAGTTCTTTAGCTACTATTTCACCTCTAAAGTGTGTCTGAGCAAACTCATAGCCTGCATTAGCTATTCGTTCCAGTTCTTCTTGATGTTCTGGCTGCTGATAATATGAGATTTTTGCTTTCAGATCATTCAAAGTACCATCATAACCAATATAATGGACTCCTTCCTGCATCCCGTATTGTTCATAGATGCCAAAATTCTGACCTATAAATGCGCCTCCGCAAGCCATTCCTTCAACGAAACCTATACCAGGTATTCCAACCACCTCTTCGCCAACAAGGAACATCTTGAAGTGATTGAAACGTTCCACCATATCAAATGAGAAGTATTTTTTCTGTCGTCCTGTATGACTCTGGTTATAATAAACTTTATATGCTTTTACAAAGAAACTGTCATTGGAGTTAACCTGCTTAAGTTTGTCGTCCTCCAAAAAGTAATTATTTGTACATTCTATCCAAGGTTTCAACTCTTCCTGATTATCATATACCTGACGTCGTGTCGGCTGGTTACAGGGGTCACCGTATATCTCGGTAAATTCTTCGCGGGGCAGATCAATGATAGTCCCTGTAGAAAAACAGCGGCATTCACGTTCTGAAAAAGGTACAATCTTCTTAAAACGAGGTGAAAACACAAATGGATGCACAAGAACATCTTTGTCATACCAATCGTACCGCACCTGAAATGCTTTTGAAAACTTTTTCAGATTGCTCTCATCAAAGAAGAGTTGTATCCCCGCTGCTTTAGCTGCAACTGAAGGTAATTTCTCTCCAAGAAAGTGAATTGCGCTTGCCACTTTAAAACATGGTAGCGCAGCAATCTGCTGAAGGGTATCGTAACCATTGACATACGACACAAGGATGTCATCTGCTGTAATCTGAGACGCTTTGATTAATTTTACTTTCTTACGGTCTATCCCGTTCTCACGCATAATATAAAAATGCTCCAAACGACCAAACAACTTGGCTATTAAACGTGACAGGCTGTTACCATTCTTATATAACGAAAAGCCAAAGTCGTTGATGTGACTGCACACATGTATATCTTGTTGCTCAAGTAGATAATCAAGAATATACTTATGTTTTATAGCTACACTACGCTTGAATAGAAATTTATCAAGAGTTTTTACAAGAAAGGCATTGGCGTGAAGATTCACAAAAATGATTCGCTGCATATAAGTTATTTATTTTGTTTCGGAATATATCTTGGCTTTTGAGACACAACCAATGTGTCGTTGGGAACATCTCTCACAACGGTTGTTCCAGCTCCAACTGAAACATTATCTCCTATGGTAATATTCCCTGTAACAATAGCTCCAGTTCCAATAAAAACATTATTTCCAATTATAGGACAACCATTCCCGCTATATGATATGCTAACTCCCCTGCACACCCAAAAATTTTCTCCAATTGATCGAGCGGTTATCGCAGTACAATAACCATGTTGTATAAAAGCCCCTCCACCAAATTTTTCTCTTGCCACACCGAAAAACAGAAGCTTTTGAGTCGGGAGATAGCAGAGTGAAATATGTGCGAGCTTTCTTCCAATGGAGCCACAACGGTAGAAGAACAAATTGCGGAACTCTATGCAATTCACGAGTTCGCGGATGATTCCAATGGAATAGCTTGATGGTTTCTTTCCATAATGAATCGACCAAAATCGATCCACATCTTTTTCAATTCTATCCTTGTATGTGCTTGTGCGATATGCCATCAACGGAATAAGCATGAATGGCAAATGTATTATTTCCTTGAGAATCAACCTCATCATATTACCCTTTCTTTAATGCGTTGTCAATACGTTTGAAATTCTTTTTCTGTTGAATACGATAGAAAACCCAATAGATGGGATATGTAATAGTATTGAATACCTTTCTTAAAATTTCGCTCCTGCAGTAACAATTTACCCAATCATGCCAATTCACCACATAGCGAGCCACCTTATCAATACCGTGGTAGTAGTTATGAGTTTCGCCAAAGAAATGGGCTAAATAGCTTTTGGTGATAAGATTGTTATTATTTGTCGTTATTTGTAAAGAAGTTGAAGATTTGCGGTATTTACATACCACCTCATCACAGAAATAGATATAATTCCCTAAGTATGTGTAACGAAGATACATCGGGTGATCCTCCAACCCGGGATATCCGCAGTTTTGCATCTCTGGAATATAGAATACCGACTTATGGTAAAAAACGGTCGGAGCATCAATACATGGCCAGCAGAGAAGTATGTCAAACTGTTGCTTGGCAGTTGATACTCTATTGAGAGGTGCATCTTTGCTGCCATGAATCTCTATCAAATGGTCTTCATCAAGATACGTGTCATATCGAGCACACTTGGCATGAATCATCTTGGCATCGGGATGTAACTTCACGAAATCCATAAAGTAATTGACAGAATCTGGGGTGAGAGCATCGTCCCCGGCCACACCCTTAATCCATTCTGAATGACAGGCATCAATGGCTCTTCTGAAGTTTTTGGCTACACCGGTATTCTTCTCAACAGTCAACAGCTGCACTTCCTGAAACCTTCCACGATGCTTGTCAATCCATTTTTTACATACAGAAACGGTGTCATCGGGTGATGCATCGTCAGACACAATGAGTTCAATATTAGGATACGTCAACGCGAAAATACTATCCAAAGTTTCCTGAACGGTCTTAGAACTTTTATATGTCAAAACATATATTGAAACTAATGGTTGTTTTTCTGTCATACGATTACTGTTTTTTCTTGTTAAACAAATTGCTGATAAAGACTCTCACGCCTATTCGCTTGTCAAGTTCACGAAACGAAAACAGGATGCTAATGATAGCTAATAAAGCGGCAGGAATATATTTCAACCATAAATTATTCTGGAACATAAGGACAAAGACAGTAAGGGTAATCGCCACATGTATAATCATAATCTTACATAGCGAAGAATAGAATCTAAAAGAATAATGCTTCGCACAAACAAACCACACAAGAAGGAAATACAAAACATAGGATGCTAGGAATGCCACTCCCAATCCATCCAATCCCCAAAGATGATATCCCAGTAAAGATGTAACTAGGGTGATAATGTTGGCAGCAACCTCATTAGTAATAAAAACTTTTGTATCACCCTTAGCAAGAAACAGAAATGAGATCGCCCATGAGATTGCCCTGAACATCATACCAACAGAGGCCCACTGCATATAGCGGACTGTTGGGAGAAATGCATCAGAATACAATATAATAATAACAAAAGGAGCAAATATTATGAACAATGCTAGAATGGGGCCCAAGATCAACAATGCAATTTCTGCTTGCTGATTCACAAGTTCACTACTCCTGTTGTTATCTTTGCATGATGCAGACAATCGCGGGAAATAGTCAGTAGCCATGGCTGAAAAAATCATCCCAACATAAGTCGTTAGAATGGTCATACCTGCAGTATATAGGCCTACTTCGCCTGTGCCACCACAATTAGACACAAATACCCGAATGATGTATGCTACAGCCGTTGCCAAAATACCACTCAACGTCATAGCCACTCCCAGATTAATCATACCTCGGCCTTCAACAAAGGCATCCTTAAAGGACACCTTGACGGCTGATATCTGTACCTTCCTGGCATAATACCAATTGAGGAGATATCCCGTTAAGGCTGCGATGACCAGAGCAGGTACTATACCTTGTGTACCCCATAAATAATATAAGGGTATTGTGGTAAAAAGCCCTATCACAGAACCTATAAGACTCGCTTTTGCCAATGACTTAAGTTTCCTGGTTCCCTGTAATATCGACAGTTTTCCTGCTGACAACTGAAATAATAGCAATGTGACAGACAGGACAATAAATGGTATTGTATAATCGTAGTTACCAAAGGCTGATTTACTCAACAGTGGAGAAAAAACGATAACAGCTAACATTCCCAACAAGCCTGTAAGCAACATGAGTTTTCCGAAGATGGCTACAACCCGTGAAAGCTTACGGTTGTCACCTTCACCATTTGCCTCAGCAATATACTTCACTGCACTAGAACTCAGGCCAAATGATGTGCAACTCTTAATTAATTCGGTAGAAGAGGTGTACAGTCCCGTTATACCCATACCTGCGGGACCAAGGATAACAGCAACTAGTTTTGACCGGATAATTCCTATCAAAATTTGCCACACCTGAACCCCACCGAATAGAGCTGTAGCCTTAAAGACTGTTTTGTATTGGCTATTGTTCTTAATTTCTTCCATTCAAGAAATCATTGATAAGTTTGATGATATGGTCAACTTCCTCCAAAGCTATTGTAGGTCCTATAGGAAGACTTAACTCTTGATCAGCAATCATTTCTGTAATAGGCAGACTCATTCCATTCCACTCTTTATAGCATTCCTGTTTGTGGGGAGCAATGGGATAATGAATCACCGTACCCACACCATTATGCTCCAAGTAGTCGTGCAAAGCATCACGCTTGCCATCAGCCACCAATATCGGGAATAGATGATAAGCATTCTGCTCGTCAGACAAACGGTCAGGCAATGAAACTAACGGATTATTGATATGGTCATAATAATAGTTGGCCACCTGTTTGCGGTGTGCATTATCTTTAATCAGATACTTCAACTTCACATCAAGCACAGCAGCTTGGATCTCGTCTAAACGACTATTTCGTCCAGCATATTTAAACACATATTTCTTCTGACTACCATAGTTAGCTAAAGCCCTAACAACAGCGGCCAGTTCTGGGTCATTGGTGGTCACTGCACCACCATCACCAAGCGCTCCAAGGTTCTTACCGGGATAGAAGCTGTGTCCGGCTGCATCACCGATAGAACCTGTCACACGTCCGTCCGTGTGCTTGCAGCCATGAGCTTGTGCGTTGTCCTCAACAAGTTTCAAATTATACTTCTTGCACAATGCGCCAATCTTATCCGTATAAGCATTGCGGCCATAGAGATGCACTATAGCAACTGCCTTGGTCTTGGGAGTAATAGCAGCTTCAATAAGGTCATCATCAATCTCTAATGTATTGAGCTTAGGTTCCACAAGAACAGGCTTTAAGCCATTCTCTGTGATAGCAAGAATAGTGGCAATATAAGTGTTCGCAGGAACAATTACTTCTTCACCAGGCTGCATTACGCCCATCTCAATATATGCACGGAAAATCCAGATAAGAGCATCTAGACCGTTGGCACAACCTATGGTATATTTAGTCCCAATAAACTTAGAGTAGTCCTCTTCGAACCGCTCATTTTCCTTGCCCTGCAAGTACCAACCATTATTAACTACGCGAGTAACGGCTTCATTAATCTCTGCTCCGTGAAGGGCAGTGACATCTTTGAGTGATAAAAACGGTATATTCATTGTCTTACTTATTTATTGCTTTTTGGAATTCATTCAATGTTGCAAGCCTCTTGTCATCAATAAGGCCTCCATCCAGATACTTCTTCAGGCATACGGTATCGTATGTACTCATCTTAAGCGTATCAACACAGTAGAACCAGATGTCTTCCTGATACTCAATAAACTCAAGCTTAGTAAGCAACTTTTCATCTATCTTATCCTTAGGAATCATTACAACGCCAGAATCATCACAAACCATGATACTGCCATCATATTTGTCTTTAATCTCCTTGAGCAGTGCAGGGTCTATATCTGGACCATTCTGTTTGTTCACACATCCAATAGGACTGACATCTTGGAGCCAAATGGGATACTTTTCTTTGATTAAGGTATGAGCGTCACGAAGTTTGCCGTTGATAACGATGGCCTTTGCTCTTTTATAAAGCATAATGTATTTAGATACCAAGTCACCAAACACAGCACGATCGCAGTTCACATTATAGACAAACAATATCTTGTCTTTGATGTCATCGCTTTCTGCAAGCTGCTTATGCACTTCATAGTTGCTATTGTTGATAGCATAGATTACCTTTACTTCACCGGCCTTGAACATCTGTGCGTTCAAAGCGTGTACGCCTTCAATTTGTCCTGTTTTACCAAGTACATCACCAATTTCTGTAGATGAAATCTTATTGGCCTCGATCATCTCGATGGCTTGTTCCTTAATGCTCATTATTATAGAGAATTTATAAGAGTTAAATAATTGTCTTCCAACAAATCTTTGGCATTGGGCAAGGTCATATACTTTTCCAATGCGAGCTTCTGGTTAAAGTCCGGCTCGTCGGAACCAAACATCACCTTCTTGCTTAGTTTATGATGACTTAAACAATAATCAATGGAATCAGCCACCACTGCATATCTTGCGCGTGGGCCACACCATCCAAAGTATTCCTGCGTCATTGCAAAATCGCAGTATACATTTTTGTTAAAGTCAAGAATCTTCACAAAATCGATTATATCATAACCGCCCATGTGAGGCAGGATAAATTTTATATTGGGGAAAGCGGCAACAACTTTCCAATAATCCCTATATCCCCACTGAGGCTGGTTCAACGTATCAATGATACAAAGCTTGCAATGACGTGTCTTCAAATCTGCTATTACTTCATCTGCTGAATACTTTTCCCTGCGAGGATGGTACTTTAACATAGTTTCATCAGGAACCTCATTTCGTTCCTTGGTGATATAATAGCAAGCTTTGAAATTTGAATTGACTTTTGCAGCAGCTTCAGCCCCTGTATTGTCTAAAAAAACCTCAAATTTGGGAGCACCTTCCAAACCTATAAGAATACCGCCTGTCTGCTCTTTTATGCAATGAGCGTGATCGTCGTAGAATATCATTCTTCAGTACAATGTTTAATGAATTCCTGCTCTGCAGCTTCAATAGTATGAATGGACATCAAATGACGCTCTCCATGGATAATCTCATAGCCAACTCGCTCGTTATCATTTGTTATATCATCAAAATGATGGCCAAGTTCAGTGACCTTTGAACGATTGTTATATTCAGACTTAATACCTTCGGGTAAGAAATCCATCAATGTACAAGGATGGTAAACGGTAGTACCATGCGGCATATCATAAAAGAAATACATAGATGACTCTATACCATTGATGTAATCTTTACCACTCACTTTACCTCCATTGATAACATTTAGATAATCGCCAAAATAATCATGACCACTAGCTAATGAGACCAGAGGATTGGTAATATAACCACTGGAACGGGCACCAATTTCAACAGGAGAAAGCGTGCCGTCTTCTTTCATCAAAATCTCAAGATGCCCCAGTGAAGATTTGAAACCAAGGCTTTTATAACATTTCTTGCCGGTTTCGGCAATCTTTCTATAGACCTCATCGGGATAGAAACCACTATTATAATGAAGTTTAATGGCGATCTTGTTATTGCAAGTATTTACCGTATGATACTTTACAGATATGGCATATACAGACACATTTCCATCAGCATCTCCAAGCATATCACAGGTAAATTCACGACCTTCAACGAACTCTTCAACAATCACTTTCTTGTCAAACGATTCATTCTTTGCCTTCTCGAAAGCAGCGTCAACAGTTGCTTTATCAGAGCCCTTCTCAATAATAGTGATACCACGGGAACTGGAAGAAATGTTGGGCTTGAAGATCATCTTTATAGCTTGTACCTTCTCAAATATCTCGTCCTCTTCTTCCTCAAAAATGTGAGAATAGCGGTTTAGAATTCCTGCCTCATTCCAGATTCTAGTCATTGTGGCCTTAGGTAAGGCATTGGCCAGAGCCCGTTCATCCATAGAAGCTAGCCCATAATGCCTATTGATGGTATTTACAGAAGGGACAGCCAGATCAATAGAGGAATATGCTCCATATATAGACTTTATCCCGTTCTCCTCCAACGCTTTGATAATCTCATCTGTTGCCTTCACATCTATACAGAGGAATAAATCTCCTTTGAGGTGGGCATTTGGATACCAATCAACGACCACAACAAAATAGTCTTTCTGTTTACAATAATCAACAATGCCACTGTTAAGGATGTTGCCACCCAAAATGACTATAATCTTTTTGTTTGTATTAACCATCTTACAATTGATTTATGAAATCTTTTATTCTTGAAACACCCTCTATTATCTTATCCTCGCTGAGAGTAAATGCTAATCTGATGTAATTATCAAATGCCTCACCAAAGGCCACACCCGGAATTAACGCCACATGCTGCTTTTCAAGCAATGAGAAACAAAATGTTTTAGAATCCATGCCCGTTGACGAAATATCAATGAAAGCATAAAAAGTACCAGCAGGTGCTTTGAACTTCAGCTTGTCAATCTTGCTTAATTCCCTTGTCAGTACGTCACGACGTTTGAGGAATACGTCCTTAATACCACCAGCATATTTATTCTTATTGGTAATGGCTTCGATGGCTGCATACTGATTTGGTGTAGAGACGCATACGGCAATGTTTTGTTGGAACTTGACCACAGTATTAATGAAGTTTTCATCCGCTACTACATAACCCACACGCCAGCCAGTCATTGCGAACTCCTTTGAAAAGCTGTTGATGATGACAATACCCTCTTTCTTACAATGCTTGGCAATAGAAGGGAACTCCCCTTCATACACCAATGAGCGGTAAGCCTCATCGTCAAAGATGAGAATATTGTTGGCACTAGCCATCTCTGCAAGTTCCCTCAAAAAAATTTCTTTGTAAACATAGCCAGAGGGATTGTTAGGCGAGTTGATTACAATCGCTTTTGTATGTTCATTGATTGCCTTATGAATAGCAATCAAGTCTGGTTCAAAATCCTCTTTTAATGTATCTACGATGACCGGCTTCCCACCCAGAAGTTTGACTATATTCTCGTATTGTACCCAATAAGGAGCAAGGATTATCACCTCATCACCGGGATTGATACAAGCCATGAAAGACATATAAACTGCCTCGGTTGCACCAATGGTTACAGCTACATTGTTAGCTGAAAAATATATACCGCTTTCTATACTCACCTGCTTGGCAATAGCCTCACGTAATGTGGGGAGACCAGCATTGGGTGCATAGTGAGTTTTGCCATTGGAAGCCGCATTATAAGCGGCATCACAAATGGCCTTTGGTGTAGGTACGTCAGGATCCCCAAGGGTAAAGTCAATCACATCTTCATACTGCTTTGCCATCATAAATAGTTGACGGGAAAGCGTAGGGGCAATAGCTCTGGTTAAATTAGACAGTTCCACAAATAATATTCCTTAAAAACTTGGGTGCATTATTGAAATCAAACAAAGGTCTTAAAAGGCGAACAGTTCTGTCGCGCGAAAGAAGCCAACATATACCAAAAGTCAATGCTGTTGCTATCGTTAATTGGTATAATAATGAGAGTTCGTCAATGATTGTTGAAACGTATAGAGCGATAAAACCATGAATGTAATATACAGATATCGAATTACGTCCAGTATCGCTAACTAGGAAAAGGGGCTTAGACAATGGCTTAGTTATATAACATGTAACAATGAAACCAAACGTCATAAATGTGGTAATACAAAAACCACATAGTCTTACCAATATATTCTTAAGTTCACCTCCATAATTCTGGTCAGGAGTAAGTGCATAATTGATTGTTGTGCGAATAGTCGGATAAGAATATGATAGGTAAAAGATAACCAAAACACCCATTACAAATCCTACAACAAACAACCATTTAACACCACTCATCCTTTGTATCATTATTTCCAGATCATCGATATAGTAACCAATAGCAAATAGCGGAAAATAGTAAAAAAACCTATACATCGAAAGAAATGAATTATTAATGAATGCACCCGCTATCACTGAAAGTCCTATGAGACCAATTACGACTATCCATTTATCAAAAAATTTGAAGTATGGCAATACCAAACGCCATACAAACAGAGCAATGATGTACCAATTTAGATATATTGGAGTGAATGGGTTTATACTAGGCCCATAAACACCGGAAATCTTACAGAATGCAAAATAAAGTATCTGAAATATGATAAACGGCCAGAGTAAAGTATCAAGTTCCTTCTTTCTGTGAGTTTCCACCCTCTTGGAGAGGTATCCGGAAATAAGAATAAAAGCGGGCATATGGAAGGAATAGACAACATTAATTACCCCCCCCATAAAGGTATAAACTTTAATGCCAACAAGATATGAGTAAACACAACAGTCAACATCAAAATACCTTTGACATTATCTATATAGCTACACCTATTCATTGTCAATGTGTCTGAACTTTAAATAATCATTATAATCTCGAATATAATCTTCTTTCTTATAAACCTCAGAAGCAAGTACCATAACTACAGCACCTGATGAAAAATCCACAAGGTCACGCCAAAGTCCTGGTTTTACATACAAACCTTGATATGGTCTATTTAAAAAGAAACTCCGCTTACTCTTTCCATCGTCAAGGGTAACAGTAAAAGAGCCAGATGCTGCAATAATGAGTTGTTCCAACTCACGGTGAGCATGAGCGCCTCTACTCTCTCCGCCAGGCACATCAAAAAGATAGTAAACCCTTTTCACATCAAAAGGGAGAGTTGTCCCATTCTCTACAACTGTAAGGTTTCCTTTTCTGTCACTATGGTGTTTATCAAGCTCTATTATAGAGCAATCGAAAACATTATATTGTGCCATCTTGCTTAAGTTTTATGTATTCACTATAATCACGAATATAATCACTCTCGTCATAATGAACTGACCCAAATTCCAAAGCAAGAGAATTGGTTGAGAAGTTTTCCATTTCTCTCCAAAGACCTGCCGGAACATACAGCCCATAATAAGAACGATTCAAAGTAAACTTCTTTTTATTTGTACCATCGTCTACTATAACATCAAATGCCCCTGAAAGTGCCACTATAAACTCTTGATTCTTCTTATAAGCATGACCGCCTCTAGTCTCACCTCCTGGCACATCATAAATCCAATATGTACGTTTAATTTCAAACGGAATATGGTTTAGTTGCTCCACAAAAGATAAATTACCACGTGGATCTGTGAACTTTGGCAGTTCTATTACTTTAATGTCATCAACTGTTGCCTTCATCTAATGCTCGTTTAAATATAAATCTCCCATTGTTGTTGTGTTTACCTCTTCTTTCATCTCATCAATAACCTTTAGCAGGTATTGACCATATTGATTCTTTAGCATAGGTTGAGCTAATTCCCTCATTTTCTCTTCAGAAATCCAACCATTACGGTAGGCAATACCCTCCAAACAGGCAATCTTTAGGCCTTGACGTTTCTCAATGGTCTCTACAAAGTTCGAAGCCTCGCTCAAACTATCGTGGGTACCAGTGTCTAACCAAGCAAAACCACGACCAAAGACCCGAACTTTCAAATTACCTTCTTGAAGGAACTCTTGGTTGACGGTAGTTATCTCATACTCGCCACGTGCAGAGGGTTTGATGTGTTTAGCAACATCAACAACCTTGTTGGGATAGAAATAAAGACCTACCACAGCATAATTGCTCTTAGGCTTTGCAGGTTTCTCTTCTATACTCAAACAATTGCCTTGTCTATCGAACTCAGCTACACCATATCGTTCAGGGTCTGACACCCAATAGCCAAATACGGTTGCCTTCTGGTTCTTCTCTGCATCTTCAACTGCCCTACGGAGTAAACTTGTAAAACCAGCCCCATAGAAGATATTATCACCCAATACAAGACAAGCAGAGTCACTTCCAATAAACTTCTCACCTATGATAAAAGCCTGCGCCAAGCCATCAGGAGAGGGTTGCTCCGCATATTCAAAGTGTACACCATAGTCTGAACCATCTCCTAACAGACGTTTGAATCCAGGAAGGTCATAAGGGGTAGAGATAATCAAAATATCTCTGATACCAGCCAGCATCAATGCTGAAATTGGATAATAAACCATCGGTTTATCATAAATCGGCAGCAATTGCTTGCTGACACCCTTTGTTATGGGATAAAGGCGCGTTCCAGAACCGCCAGCCAAAACGATACCTTTCATATTCAAAATGGATTTGTTGTTGCTTGTATATATGCTTGATGCACAGCATCGACTATATTATCTATTTCATCCTGCATTGCAGGAATCTGCTCTGATAAAGCAGAATCTGCTTCGCAAGATGCATTGATTCTAATGACTTCTGGGCGGCCCTGAAACTTCAGTGTCACCCAAGGGTCGTCAGAATCATCCACCTGAATGGTGATTCGTTTGTCTTTTACTATTCGCTCATAGCCTAATGACAAGGCTAAAGCGTTATGGAATCGTTCTTTATTCATATTGTGTCAAAAGCCGTGCTTTTGTCATTCTTTAGTTATCTGTCGTGAAAATGGGGCAGGATAAACAGCACTTGTAGGAACATACAGTTCAGTGCCCGCCCACTGCCTCACGGCAGTTACTTTCAGATGTATGATGGATGATGTAAGATGTATGATGTTTTCAGATGTGCGATGGTTGATGGATAATGGCAGATGTTTATTGCCGAGCCTTTTAACATCATGCATCCAACTTCATACATTCTACATATTTTCATCCAACTTTTTACATCTATGGGTTAATACTTTTACTATTTCTTCGCAGTCTGTATACAGACTTTGATATTGTACATCAGTTAAATAATTATTTCTGTGAAGCAGTTCAAGCCAGTAGAGGCTTTCCCTTGCTTCTTTTAATGCTATATAACTTTTACTTTTGAAATCAGCCTTGCTGATTGCACTTGTTGCTTCTGCATTGTTGGCACCAATGCTCGTGCCTGCACGAAGCAATTGGTTGCATAAGTTGCTTACAGCCTGTAGATATACTGGTACTGCTTTATTGTATACTCGCTTTCCATTTACCATCTTGTAGCCAGGCTTCTTATTAGCAGCCTGCTCTAACAAGTAATCATTCAGCTTTATGATTCTGTCGCCAAAGGCAAGGCATTTCGCTTGTATAGCTTCGCTTACTTCGCTCATTGTTGATAAGATGGCTGAAGGCTGATGTGATAGGAGCCAAGCTCCTGACATTACATATCGTTCACCTGGAAGATATGACAAGGAATACTGTCATAGTGGATCATAGGTCAAGGACTTCGCATGACACAATTCTTTTACCTTTAATTCCTTGTGATTCTTTCGGAGCTTTAACCACGCAGAACGATAAGAGGAATTATTCGAGGGAAAATGACTGAAAACTATGGCCGCAATGACTTTATTGATAGTGGTTGTGCGAAAGTAGCCACCTTGCTTGAAAGTTGTTATTGTCTGATCGATTTGTTTAACTGCATGGCCAATATCTACTCCTTTTAATTCAACAAAGATAGCAGTATCCACTTTGGCTTGTTCTCCATCAATTCTTTTATACTCGAAGAGATAATCACATTTGAGATGATTTGAATTATTATCAAACCACTTGTCTATCATGTACTTATTGACATCGTTAACATTATTACAGTTAATACAGAAACGTCGGTGGTTTTCTTCCACGACAAAACGAGCATTACAATGACAAGCAGAGCGTTTAAGACGCTCGTTGAATGTGATCTGAGAAGGGAAAGATGGCTTTCCAGAAAAACAATTACAACTCATCTTCTATATCCAACAATCTACTAAATATCTGACTGGTTTCATTGGAAGCCTGATCTATGTTTATAGCACCAGTTAAACGGTTCTCAACATCTCTAATATCAACTACTGTTCCATCATCACTAAATCCATAAGAAGCCACTTCTTCGAAATCAATAAATTCATTCTTACTTACTACTTTTGTTATTTTTTTCTGCAAATCCTTCTTTTCTTTCGCTTTTTTATAGATTTCGTTAGCAAGAATCATATTATCAATAACAGAAAGTATATAAGGGCTATGTGTAGTAAACACAATATTACACTTCTTCTGGTGGTTCATCCCAGCGATAATCTTACGAATAAGAGCAACTTGTTGAGTCGGGAACAAATTGAGTTCCGGCTCTTCGATAACAATGTGCTCATGCTGCATATGCTGGTTAAATACTGACTGTAATACTGCCCACAGGGGTATAACCGACTGTAGGCCGCTTGAAGCATGAAGAAAGTCAACCTCTGTTTGGTCGTTTAGAATGACTATCTTATCTTCCTCTTTGGAGAATGAGACACGAATATTCATAAAATCCATATCAAGATTTTTGAACTTACCCTTCGCTTGCTCATATCGGCTTCCAAATTTTACAATACTTTCAGGAATACTACCGCCAAAACGAAGTAAAGAGAACACACTTTCCTTCATGATTGAAAGTAGAATGCGCTCTGAGGGTATATAAACTGGATCGTAAACAAAACCTTTTAATGCTCCAAAAATAAACAGTTGTAGTGAGGCCTGTTTTTCTTTGGATAAATGTTTCAAATCAGCATCATTATCAGAAATTAATATTGAAAACGCATCCAAAAAATCCTTAAGTAGATGAGGATCGCCTTTCAACCCAGATTTTAGACTTTTTAAAAGTTCAGTATAATCTGTCTTTTGAAGTTCTCGAAGGTCTTCAGAATCATAGTTGGTTTTAAAAGAGTTTTTCTTTATTATCCAATATGCACTATCCTCTTTAATAGAAATTTCGGTATCGTCCTTAAATACAAAATCAATGTTATACTTTCTTAGCATCTTTTCAAATGATGCAAAGTCACCATCGGCTATCACTCGGAAATCGAACTCATGCGATATAGTAATCAACTTGGCAGCAACACTTTTTCCACTGGAAGTGCGACCAATGAAAAAATTATATCGGCGTGTTTCAATAGTTGCATTACGAATAGGGCCGAAATTAGTTATTTTGAATAATGTATTACTCATTATTAATGTATATTAATCCTTATTTCAATTTTCTTGAATATATTACCCGATCATGACAAGGGACAGATATGAAGTGAACCCCAAAGTTTGGACAGTTAAACAATCGAAGCTGTAAGCATCTTCCTGTATTGTACGGGCGACATGCCATTAAGCCTCAGTTTTATTCT
>Ga0247610_10001172_pt1 | contig 33269 bp, 28 predicted proteins | sample 174DNAGHGhighgp2_FD_193483 | JGI IMG/M metagenome (GOLD analysis project Ga0247610, IMG submission 193483) | Sheep rumen microbial communities from Palmerston North, Manawatu-Wanganui, New Zealand - 1742 DNA GHGhigh gp2 | ecosystem: Host-associated > Mammals > Digestive system > Stomach > Rumen...
TTTAGAATTTAATTCTTTTGCTCAATTCTTAATTGAATTGTTATTGTTCTTAACGTTACGTTTATTTCGTCATATACAGTTTTCAAAGACTCAATTGCTACGCTTTAATGAAGCGTGCTCGATTATTGTACCACTAAAAAAATTAGATGTCAACAACTATTTTATCTTTTTTTATTCTTTTATTTATTTAAATAAATTAGCAGGAATTATCACTAAAAATAAAGAAAAAGCCTAAGTGAAAAAAATATATCACTTAAGCTTGCTCCTAATCAAATTCTTCAACTAATTCTTCAATTTTGGCATCCTTAAAATCCTTCTTGATTCCATTATCTACTAAGCTTAAAAAATCATCTACATCACACCATCTATACGATACATGCTCGAAAGATAATTCAATCTCCTCCTTAGTAGTGGTAACCAAAAAGCCAATTATCATGAACGGATTCTTTTCTTCATTTATGGCAGTAGCATATAAAAGCTTATAATAGTCAACAACAATACCAGTTTCTTCAAGAATTTCTCTTTTTAAAGTGTCAACTATATTTTCTCCTATTTCTTTCTTGCCACCTGGATTTTCCCACATGCCTGCTGATGTGTCATCATATCCTCTTTTTACTACTAAAAACTTTTTTAATTTTGTATTATACACAAAAGCTTTTGCACCAACCCAATATTTGATTGCCATATAAAGTCTCCTCCTTTCATCCAAAATAATTACTATAAATTTATTTAAAATATAAAATGATAAAATTAATTAATATTAAATTTTAATACAACGTCTCTTTATTCTTATTATATTATACAAATTGTTATATACAACAGTTTTTTTAAAAAATAAAAGCTAGAATGATAATCACTCTAGCATTTATATTACTTATTTAATTTAATAATTTCAGTATAGGCCATAATTAATGGTCCAGTACCCTTAGCATCATTTTCAACTATAGGCTCTGAAATATAATATTCATAAGTTCCATCTCTTCTTGTATTATTTTCAGGTCCAAGACCAGCAACTAAACAAATACCACCACAGTTTAAATCGCCATTCTTCTCTGAAATATATTTATTACATACACCATTAAAGATATCAACACCAATTTGTCTATATCTTTCTGGTAATATATTAAGTCTAACACCCTTTAATATTGCATAAGCAATCATTACAGATCCAGAAGTCTCTAAATAATTACCTTCTCTACCAGGGAAATTAGGTACTTGATAGAACATATGTGTTTCTTTATCTTGGAATTTTAATAATCCATCTACTAAATCCTTTAATAAAGATTTAATTGTATTATATTCATCATACATTTGTTGATCCATATAATCACATACATCAACTATACTTACTGCAAACCAGCCAATAGATCTTAACCAGAAATTCTTAGATAAGCCTGTATTCTTATCAGCCCAGAATAGCTTTCTTTCACTATCATAGCCATGATAATAAAGACCAGTGTTTTTATCTCTCATTATATCTCTAACATTCTTATATTGATTAACAATGTCAGAATAATCCATCTTATTATATAGAGTTTGATATCTAGTATAGAATGGTTGCATCATAAATAGACCATCTAGCCATACCTGATTTGGATAAATCTTCTTATGCCAGAAGTTTCCTTCTTTAGTTCTAGGATGTGTTTTAATTTGTTCAAACACATGGTCTATTGCTCTTTTATATTTTTCTTCCTTCGATATTGCATAAATATCAAATAATACTCTTGTTTCACTTACATCATCAGTTGAATATTTTTCTAACTCATAACCCTCGATAGTTCCATCTTCATGAACATAATAGTCAACAAATGTCTTTACAAAATCATAATATTTTTTATTACCAGTAGTTTTATATAACTCAATTAATGAAACCATCATACAGCCATCAATATAATTCCATGAAGGTTTCTTTCCCAAACGAATTGCTTCTACATTCCAAAGAGGCATATCTGGAGCTGATGTCATTAACTTGTCAATGTATTTATCTATAATTTCATACATAAAAACGTCCTCCAATTTATAATATAATTATATCTAAAACAAATCCTTTTTACAAGCAAGATTATTCTTTGTGTAAAAGATTATCTTCATTGTCTAATACATCTAGCCATTTAGCTATAATCATATCCTTAGAATATCTAAATGAATAATTAAATGAATTTTGTTTATATTTTTCTAGACGCTTAGATTTATTAATCAAATCTTTTAATTCTAAAATAGTTGAGGAAATATTCTTTTCATCAATTGTAATAGACGTTCCTTCATCTGTAGCTTCATTTTTATTACAAATAACAATTTTACTTTGACTCAATGCTTCAATAATAAATAATGGTATTGCATTTTTATTATTAATATAGATTACAAAATCTACTTGCTTAAATGCTGATTGCATTTCAAATTCACTAATAAAATTAACCTGCTTTGTTAATCCGTTTTCTACAACATAGCCTTTAACCTTTGATATAATTTCATCATTTGCATAATAATCTAATGTAGAATTAATACCTAATTCTTTTAATTTATTTAAAATAATTAAAGGTAATAAATAGTTATCTTTATTTTGATATACATACATCATTTTATTATTCTTAGATAATAAATCTAATGATGGATATAAGCTTTGACATGGATATAGCTGATATGATCCACGATATTTCTTTTTCTTATCTAAAAATTCCTTTAATGTTACTGATGAAAAAATGAAGTTATCAGGAGTTCTATAGCTTCTTCTTCTAATCTTTTCAGTAAATTTTAAAAATGAATCCTTTGTTCCTAAATAATAGTATAAAAATCTTCTTCCCTTAGGAACTATATATGAAGATAAATATGATGTAGATATAATAATATCATTTTTAGTTGTTAATTCACTAATTCTATCCTTTAGCTTATTCTTATTTGCTTTGAAATATGATGTTAATATATCATCCTCATAATATTTTTTATCAATATCTAAATATATAATATCTATTTTTCCACTAACGTTTAATATACTATCTTCTTTTGAGCCTAAAACAATTAAAGAAATACTTCTATATTGGACAAGCTTACTTGCAATCTCAATTTGAGATATAGAAGAATCATCATTATTAATTTGATTAATTATCCAATATAATTTCTTCATAATTAACTCCTTTTTATCTATTTAAGCATTCATTTATCATCTTAAGAGATATTTGACCTTCTCTTAATACTTTAACCTCGTTATTAGCTAATAAAACAACTGTTGATGATAAATCTGATGAAGGCTCATTAGCCTCATAGATTTTATCAACTAGGTTATCATATTCTTTAACAATTAATTCATATTCATTTATTGGTTTAAATCCTGATTCATTAACACTTGTTGTAAGCATAGGACCGTTTTCCTTTAAAATATCTAATGCAATTTTACAATTAGGTATTCTTACACCAATTGTTTTATATCCTATTTTATTATATACCTCAGGCTTACTTTCTAATATTACAGTAAGTGCACCTGGTAGGAATTCATTAATCAATGCCTCTGCCTCTTTAGTTACAACAGCAATATTTTTTATTTGTTCTAAAGATGCACAAAGACAGGCTAAAGGTTTATCCTTTGGTCTTTTCTTTATTTCATATATTTTATTAATACCATCTATATCAAATATTTTAGTTCCTATACCATATACTGTATCAGTTGGAAATATTATTACCATTTAAAATCACCGACATAAATAAATGTCATTCTATCCTTTCCCTCTAAATCCTTTAATACTTCTGCTTTTGATTTAGGGAAATATTTATTTGCTAGAGCAATCATTTCTTGTTTCTTATCATAGCCATGCTCAAAAGCAATAATTGCTTTATCCTTTAATAAAGGCTTTACACCTTTTAATATAATATCATAAAATTTCATACCATCAGATCCACCAAATAATGCTATATTAGGTTCATTATCTTTAACTAATGGATCTACTAATTCATCATTTGGAATATATGGTGGATTAGATACAAATATATCAAATTTATATCCTTTTAATGGCTCTAACATATCTCCTTGTAAAAATTTTACCTTAGCACCTAAATTATCGTTATTATATTTAGCTACCTCTAATGCTTCATTTGATATGTCAGATGCGATAACATTCATATTAGGCTCTTCTAGAGATAGGGCAACGCCGATACAGCCAGACCCACAAGCTAAATCACATACATCTACCTTTTGTCCTTTAAAATGCTTATCATATCTATATAATACATTTTCGACTAATTCTTCAGTTTCAAATCTTGGTATTAATACATTTTCATTAACCTTAAAATCATAACCATAAAATGTTGAATAGCCAATTAAATATTGAACTGGTTTATTTTCGAATAGATATATATCAAAGATTTTATTAAAATCAGATATTGTTTTATCATCTATTTCTTCATTCATTTTCATGTATAAGAAATTAGTTTCTAATTTAGTTACAGCCTCTAATATTAAAATAACTGCACTTTCTTCCTTGCCATTTTCATATGCCTTATCCTGCATAGACTTTATAAATGATTGATATGTCATAATTCTTCACATCCTACAAATACATTATTTTTATATATTAATTTCATATTAATAAATTCATTAGATCTTAATTTAGGATGAAATAATTTATCCCCTTCCCAAAGATTTAAATCTAAGACTTTATCTATTGGAACCCATTCTAGTGTACCTTCATCACATTCGATTATTTTTCCACTAAAATCTTCAGTTTTATAAATATACATCATTTCTTCATAATCATCATTAACAAAAAGAATTTGACCACAATATTTCATTGAATGAACATCAAGCCCTGTCTCCTCTTTTATTTCTCTTATGCATGCTTCATCTTTAGTTTCACCTTTTTCAATGTGACCACCAATACCAATATATTTTCCTTCATGCATATCATTTTGTCTTTTATTCCTATGAAGCATTAAATACTTATTGTCTTTTATTAAATAACATTCTACTGTTTCTACCATAATAATCACCAAAATACAAGTTAATTATATCATAATTAAAATGAATATGTTATAATTATAACATCAAAAGGAAGTTGTAAAATATGATTAATTACATTAAATTGAAATTACAACTTAATATGTTTATTATAGCCCACTGCTAACAAAGCGGTGGGTTTTCTTTTTGGATAAAATTGGAGGAAAAATGATATGAAAAATGAAGAAAAGAAAGATATTTTAGAAAAAGATTATTTATTAGATTTATCTAATATTAAAGAAACTATTAGGCAAAATCGTAATAAAGCTATGGTTGTTGTTAATAGTGCTATGATTATGACATATTACGAAATAGGAACTATTATCAATAAACGTAAAACCTGGGGTTCTAAATATATTGATAGACTATCAAAGGATTTAAGTGAATATGGCAAGGGATATTCTTATGATAATTTAAATTATATGAGTAAATTTGCTGAACAATTTGAAGAGTATGAAATAGTCGAGCAACCTGCTCGACTTATTCCATGGTTTACTATTGTAACAATTATGCAAAAATCAAAATCACATGAAGAAATGTTATGGTATATTAATGAAACTCATAGAAATGGTTGGTCAAGGGCTACTGTAATAAGCCAAATAGCTATGAAGTCTTATGAACGTTCTTTAATAGAACCTAGTACTACTCCTGCAGTTAAATCCGATGACATAGTAAAAGATATGTTTAAAGATACTTATTCTTTTAATTATATAGACGAAGAAAAAATTAAAACTGAAAAAGATTTAAAGGATCAGATGATAGGCAATATTATTAAATTCTTGGATGAGTTAGGTCCAGGATTTACACTCGCTGGAAAAGAGTATAAATTAGTAACTCCTACTGGTGAAAACTTTTATATTGATTTATTAATGTATCATACAAAGATACACTCATATGTAGTAATCGAAGTAAAACTAGGTGAATTTAAACCAGAACATTTAGGACAATTAATGTTTTATGTTAACGCAGTTGATAAAATAGAGAAAACAGATAGAGACGATCCTACTGTTGGATTACTTCTATGTAAGGATGCAGATAAATTTGTAGCTGAAACTACACTTAAGAAATCATTAATGAAATTAGGAATATCTAAATATAAAACACTAGAGGAATTACCAGAATATTTAGAAAAGAAATTGAATGAAGAAAAATAAAAACCAGATTATTAGTCTGGTTTTCAGATATTATCCCTTTAATCCTCTAGCTTGTCTATCCATATCCTCAACTACGATATCATAGATTTCGCCTAATGTTCTACAATATTCTAATACCTTCCAAGGTTCATTAGTATGAAAATGGATTTTGATTAAATCCTCATCACCTACAGCAAGTAAGCAATCTCCATCAAAATTTTTGTTGAAGTAATCGCTAATTACATCCTCGTCTAGGTTTTCACCTTCTATTAATAATTGTGTATCATATCTATATTTTATTGATTGTTCTACCATGTTTAATCCCTCCTAAACATATATAATTGTATCATAAAGAGTTAGTATTTGCAAACAATATATAATCCCGCCCAAAAAGGCGGGATTTTTTTCTTATTCAAATTCAATTGTTGCAGGTGGTTTAGATGTACAATCTAAAAGTACTCTATTTACACCCTTTACTTCATTTACGATTCTTCTAGAAATTATATCTAGGACATCATAAGGAATTCTTGCCCAGTCAGCTGTCATGAAATCTGATGTTTGAACAGCACGAAGTGCAATTGCATAATCATATGTTCTTTCATCACCCATAACACCTACTGATTGCATATTTGTAAGTGCCGCAAAATATTGACCTAAATTACAAGATTTATCAACGCTAGCCTTTGCGATTTCTTCTCTATAGATAAAATCAGCATCTTGAACGATTTTTACTTTTTCCGCAGTTACTTCACCAATGATTCTAATTCCAAGACCAGGACCTGGGAATGGTTGACGGAATACTAGATAATCAGGAATACCTAATTCTAGTCCTACCTTTCTTACTTCATCCTTAAATAATAATCTAAGTGGCTCAACGATTTCTTTAAAATTAACAACTGAAGGTAAGCCACCTACATTATGGTGAGATTTAATTGTTGCTGATTTACCTAAGCCAGATTCAATAACATCTGGATAAATTGTACCTTGTACTAAGTAATCTACAGCACCAATTTTCTTAGCTTCTTCTTCAAATACTCTAATAAATTCCTCACCAATAATCTTACGCTTTCTTTCAGGCTCTGTTACACCTTTTAGCTTAGCATAGAATCTTTCTTGAGCATTTACTCTTACAAAGTTTAGATTATATGGACCATTAGGGCCAAATACTGCTTCAACTTCATCGCCTTCATTTTTTCTTAAAAGACCATGATCAACGAATACGCATGTTAGTTGTTTACCTACTGCCTTTGATAATAATACAGCGGCAACGCTTGAATCTACACCACCTGATAAAGCGCATAATACTTTACCATTACCAATTTTTTTACGTAATGATTCAATAGTTGTCTTAGCAAAATCATCCATTTTCCAAGTACCCTTGCAACCACATACGTCGTATACGAAATTCTTAAGCATTTGCATACCTTCTAGTGAGTGGTTTACTTCTGGATGGAATTGAACAGCATAAATTTTCTTTGATTCATTTTCCATTGCTGATACAGGACAAGATGGAGTTTTTGCAACAATCTTATATCCTTCTGGTAATTTAGATACGAAATCTGTATGGCTCATCCAAACTTGTGTTTCCTTTGATACATATTTAAATAATTTAGAATTTGTATCAACATCAACCATTGTTTTTCCATATTCACGCTTATCAGCATGAGATACTTCACCACCATTTAGATATGCTACTGTTTGACAGCCATAGCAAATACCTAAAATAGGATATCCTAAATTAAATAATTCTTTGTTAACAAGTGGAGCATCTTCTCCGAATACTGAATTAGGTCCACCAGTAAAGATTATTCCCATAGGGTCATATTCTTTAATTTTTTCTAGTGGCATATTATATGGATGTACTTCACAATATACATTACACTCACGTACTCTACGTGCGATTAATTGATTATATTGTCCACCAAAATCAAGAACTAAAATCTTTTCTTCTCTCATTTTTACCTCCTATTTTATTCCTAAACGATTAAATATATAATCGACATTTACTAAATAATAATCTAATGTAAAACATGAATCTATTTCTTCATTTGTAAGTACTGAAGTAATAGTAGGATCTTGTTTTAATAATTCACTATAATGAATTTTTGTTTCTAATGCCTTCATAGCAATTGGTTGCACTGTATCATATGCTTTTTCTCTAACAAAGCCTTTTTCAATTAATTTATATAATACTCTTTGAGCAAATATAACGCCATGAGTTAAATTAATATCTTCAATCATCTTTTCAGGGAATACAGTTAAATTCTCTAAAATTCCTTTAAATCTATTTAGCATATAATCTAATAATTCAGTAGCATCTGGTAAAATGATTCTTTCTGTAGATGAATGAGAAATATCTCTTTCATGCCATAGTGCTATATTTTGATAGAATGTATCCATATAGCCTCTCATTACTCTTGCACAACCACAAATGTTTTCTGAAGAAATTGGATTTCTCTTATGAGGCATAGCACTAGATCCTTTTTGACCTTTGTTAAAGAATTCTTCAGTTTCTTTTACTTCTTGACGGCTTAAATTTCTTACCTCAAGAGCCATTTTTTCTAGCTCAGAAGCAACTAATGCTAGGCAAGCCATATAATGTGCATGTCTATCACGTTGTAAAACCTGAGTAGATATTCTAGCATAATCTATTCCTAAATCTTTACATACGAATTCTTCAATTTGTGGTGGAATGTTAGCAAAATTACCAACAGCGCCTGATAATTTACCAACCTCTACCTCTTTACATGCATATTCGAATCTTTCTAGACATCTTGTCATATCAGAATACCAAAGTGCCCATTTTAATCCAAATGATGTAATATCAGCATGCATACCATGAGTTCTTCCGATACATGGAGTCATTTTGAATTCTAATGCTCTTTTCTTGATAACATTCATTATATCAATAATATCTTTTCTTAAAATATTATTAGCTTGTTTTAGCATATAACCATTAGCTGTATCAACTACATCTGTAGATGTTAAACCATAATGAATCCATTTCTTTTCATCACCTAATGATTCTCCGACGCATCTAGTAAATGCTACAACATCATGCTTTGTAACAGCTTCTATTTCTTTAATTCTATCAACATTAAATGTAGCTTTATCAAGCTTAGGTAAATCCTCTTCTGGTACAACACCAAGCTTTGCCCAAGCTTTTGCATTAGATATTTCTACTTTTAAATATGCATTAAATTTAGCTTCCTCAGTCCAAATATCACGCATTATTTTTCTTGAATATCTTTCGATCATATTACTTTTCCTCCACATGCTTTAAATAGCATTCTAATGTGTTTTCCATTAGGCATGTAATAGTCATAGGACCAATACCGCCTGGTACCTTTGTGATGTATGAAGCTTTAGGTTCTACATCTTTAAAATCAACATCTCCACAAAGCTTACCTGTGGTTTCATCTCTATTGACACCGACATCGATTACAACTGCACCTTCTCTAACCATTGATGCTTTAACAAATTTTGCTTTACCAACTGCAGCAATAATAATATCTGCAGTATTAGTAATTGCTTCTAAATTCTTTGTTTTACTATGACAAATTGTTACAGTTGCATTTCTATCAAGTAAAAGCTTACTTACTGGCATACCAACGATATTACTTCTACCAATAACAACTGCATGTTTTCCTGCAATTTCAATATTTGCGTAATCTAGTACTTCGATAATTCCTTTTGGAGTACAAGATACAATTCCAGGTTGCTTTAAATAAAGAGATGCAACATTAATTGGATGGAATCCATCTACATCCTTTGCTGGAGAAATTGCATTTATAACTAAATCAGGATTGATGTGCTTAGGTAATGGTAATTGAACTAAAATACCATCAACTGTTGAATCATTATTTAAATCATCAATAATATTTAACAATTCTTTTTCTGAAATAGTGTCTGGTTTTTTAATTGTAGTATTTTTAATACCAATCTCTTCACATGCTTTACCTTTACCTGTTACATATGATACTGAGGCCGGATTATCACCAACTAATATTACAACTAAATGAGGAAGTCTATCATATTTTTTAGAAAATTCAATAACTTCTTCTCTCATTGCATTTCTTCTAATTGTGGCAAGTTCTTTACCGCTAATTACTGTAGCCATCTTTTCATCTCCTAATTAAAATTTCTTATATGCCTTTGCACCAATATCTGTTCTATGATATAAATTATCACATTTAATTTCATCAACTAGTGCATTTGCTTTTTTATTTGCTTCTTCTAATGTATCAGCAGAAGCTACAACGAATAATACTCTACCACCATTAGTTACATAATTACCATTTTCATCAAATTTTGTACCCATATGATAAATATTATCGCTTGTTGCATTTTCAATAATAAATCCTTTTTTATAATCCCCAGGATAGCCCTTAGATGCCATAACTATACCGATAGTACACTTATTATCCCAAGTTAATACTGGTTCTTTTCCATCTACGATTGCCATAAAGGCATCATAAATATCTGATGTTAATCTAGGTAGGACAACTTCAGTTTCAGGATCACCAAATCTAGCATTAAATTCAATAACCATGATTCCTTTTTTAGTCTTCATTAATCCACCATATAATACTCCTTTAAATGGAACATCTTCATTTACTAAAGCTTTTGCTGTAGGAATCATAATTTTATTTAATGCTTCCTCATAATCGGCTTTTGTAATAAAAGGAAGTGGTGAATAGGCACCCATACCACCAGTGTTAGGACCTTTATCTCCATCATAAGCTCTCTTATGATCTTGAGCTAATTGAAGAGGATATACCTTTTCTCCGTCTACAAAACACATAAAAGAGAATTCAGGACCTTCAAGATATTGCTCTATTACTACTTTACCTTTTCCGTATTTAGTATCTAATAGCATATCTTTTAATGCTTTTTCAGCTTCTTCAAAATTCTCAGCAATAACTACACCCTTACCTGCAGCTAAACCATCATATTTAATAACTGTAGGGAATGGTGAAATTTTTACAAAAGAAATTGCTGCATCATAATCATCAAATACTTCATATCTTGCTGTAGGAATATTGTACTTTAGCATTAAATCCTTAGCAAAATTTTTAGATGATTCGATTCTAGCTGCTGCCTTTGTAGGTCCAAATGCTTTAATTCCTTCAGCATTTAGGGCATCAACAATACCTACTGCTAGAGCAGCCTCAGGACCAACTACTACTAAATCAATCTTTTCTGATTTAGCGAAAGCAACAAGATTTTCTACATCTGTATCTTTTATATTTACGCACATAGCAAGCTTAGCAATACCAGCATTACCAGGTGCTGCATAAATTTCAGTAACCTTAGATGATTTAGATAGAGCATGAACGATAGCGTGCTCTCTTCCTCCACCACCAATAACTAAAACCTTCATAAAATAATCTCCTTAATTAATTAGTGTTTGAAATGACGCATTCCTGTTGTAACCATTGCAATTCCAAGTTCATCACAAGCCTTAATTGAATCTTCATCACGGATAGATCCACCTGGTTGAATAATTGCAGTTACACCATACTTTGCAGCTAATCTTACTGTATCATCGAATGGGAAGAATGCATCAGAAGCTAATACTAATGATGTAATTCCATGATCTTTTGCCCAGTCAAGTGCAATCTTAGCTGAACCAACACGATTCATTTGACCAGCACCAACACCAGCAGTTGTTTCGTTTGCTGCAACTAAAATAGCATTACTCTTAACATGCTTAACGCACTTCATTGCAAATAATAAATCCTTCATTTCAGCTTCTGTAGGTTTCTTCTTTGTAACAACCTTTAAGTCAGCATCATTCCAAATGTCATTATCTAAATCTTGATATAATAAACCACCATTAACTGTTAATGCTTGTTTTTGATCTTTGAAAGGAGATTCCATATCAACAACCATTACGCGGCAGTTAGTTTTCTTTGCTAAAACTTCTTTAGCTTCATCTGTATATGCAGGAGCCATGATGATTTCTAAGAATACCTTCTTAGCCATAATATCTTTAGCTAAAGCTTTATCTACTGGTCTATTGAAAGCAACAATACCACCATAGATTGATACTGAGTCAGCATTATAAGCCTTATCCCATGCCTCAACGATAGTTTCAGCAGATGCAACTCCACATGGATTCATATGCTTTAAACCAATTGCTGTAGGTTCAGTGAATTCCTTTAATAAATTTAGACATGCATTTGCATCTTGAATATTGTTATAAGATAATTCTTTTCCTTGAATTTGTTCAGCATGAACAATTGAATAAGAAGTCTTTGGACCTTGATATAAGGCAGCCTTTTGATGTGGATTTTCTCCATATCTTAAAGTTTGCTTTAAGCTATAAGTTAATGTAACTGATTCAGGATTTTCTTCTCCTGCTTCTTTAGTCATATATTCTGCAATCATTGCATCATATTGAGCTGTAGTTCTAAATACCTTTGCAGCTAAACGTCTTCTTGTTTCATATGAAGTGTCACCATTAGCTTTAATTTCATTTAATACTGTATCGTAATCATTAATATCAGTAACTACAGTTACGAATTTATGGTTCTTAGCTGCAGAACGAATCATTGATGGACCTCCGATATCAATGTTTTCTACACATTCATCAAAACTTGCACCACGTTCAACAGTTTGACGGAATGCATATAAATTAACACATACTAAATCGATGTATTCAATATTATGTTCTTTTACTTGATTTACATGAGATTCCTTATCACGAATTGCAAGTAAACCACCATGTACTTTTGGATGTAGAGTTTTTACTCTACCATCTAATATTTCAGGGAAACCTGTAATATCAGAAATATCAATAGCCTTAACTCCACCAGCTAATAGTACTTTTTTAGTACCACCAGTAGAAACTATTTCATATCCACATTCTTCAAGTCCTTTACAAAACTCTACTACACCAGTTTTATCAGTAACACTAACTAATGCTCTTTTCATTTTATTTCTCCTCATTAAATAATTTATTTATTGCTTCTACATATAGCACATGTTCGATTTCATGAATATGTGCTTCAACTTCATCAACATCATTACCATAATATTCAAAGCCACGTTGCATAATAATTTTTCCTGAATCAACTCCAGAATCTACATAATGAACTGTAACTCCAAATACCTTTACACCATAATTAAAGGCATCTTGTATACCATGTGCACCTTTAAATGATGGTAATAATGCTGGATGAATATTAATCATCTTACCTTCATAATTATCTAATAATACCTTACCGATATATCTCATATATCCTGCAAGACAAATTAAATCAACATTTAATTCTTTTAATTTCTCTACTATTTCAGTTTCGAATTCTTCTTTACATGAATAATCCTTTGCTTTAAATACAAATGAAGGAACATTATGATTTTTAGCTCTTTCAATTACATATGCCTTTTTATTATCACATACCATTAAAACTACTTTAGCGTCTTTAATTGTTCCATTTTCAACTGCATTTACAATAGCCTCGAAATTAGTTCCGCTGCCACTGGCAAAAATCGCTATATTTTTCATTATTTATGAATCTCAACTTTTCCTGTATTAGTAATTGAACCAATTACATATGCTTTATCGCCATGCTTTGCAAGAATTTCAATTGTCTTTTTTGCATCTTTTTCATTTGCTACTGCGATAACCATACCAATACCCATGTTATAGATATTGAACATTTCTCTATGATCAACCTTACCATATTTTTCTAAGAACTTAAATACAGGTAAAATTGGCCAAGAGCCTTCTTTAATATCTAAGCCCATTTCAGGAGTTAGAATTCTTGGAATATTTTCATCAAATCCTCCACCAGTAATATGAGCAACACCATGAACATCTACGTTCTTAATAACATCTAATACTTGCTTACAATAAATTCTTGTTGGAGTTAAGAATACTTCACCAGCAACGCCACCTAATTCTTCATTATAAGCATGTAAATCTACATTATTATCAGAAATAATCTTTCTAACTAATGAGAAACCATTTGAATGTACACCAGTTGATGCAATACCTACTAAGATATCTCCAACTTTTACCTTTGAATCATCAATTAACTTTGATTTTTCAACAACACCTACTGCGAAACCAGCAATATCATATTCACCATCTGAATACATACCAGGCATTTCAGCAGTTTCACCACCGATTAATGCGCATCCTGCTTGAACACATCCATCTGCAATACCAGAAACAATCTTTTCAAGCTTTTCAGGAATTGCATGTCCAAGTGCTACATAATCTAAGAAATATAATGGTTCAGCGCCTTGTGCTAATACATCATTAACACACATTGCTACTGCATCGATACCGATTGTATCATGCTTATCCATTTCAAATGCTAATTTTAATTTTGTACCAACACCATCAGTTCCTGATACTAGCATTGGTTCTTTATAACCTAAGCTTGCTAAATCAAACATTCCACCGAATGAACCAATTCCAGATACACATCCTGGTCTATCAGTTCTTTTAACATGCTTTTTATATCTTCTTACTGCTTCATAGCCAGCTTCTAGATCTACACCTGATTGGCCATATGCTTTTGAACCCATAATTAATCCTCCTAATATATTAAGCTAGTTTTTGTAAACGAGCATAAATTTCTTCATATGCTCCCATTACATCGCCTAAGTCTCTTCTAAATCTATCTTTATCTAAATGATCATTTGTTTTAGCATCCCAAAGTCTACAACAATCAGGAGAAATTTCATCAGCTAATACAATTCTACCATCAGAAGTTCTACCAAATTCAACCTTAAAATCAACTAGCTTAACACCGATTTCTAAGAACATCTTCTTTAATTCTTCATTAACCTTTGCAGTTAAAGAATAGATTTCTTTTAATTCATCATATGTTGCAGCGCCAACAGCAACTGCATGATGATCATTAATAAGTGGATCTCCTAATTCATCATTCTTATAACAAATTTCAAAAATTGTATTTTTTGCAACTGTACCTTCTTTAATACCTAATCTCTTAGCCATTGAACCAGCAATAATATTTCTTACTATTACTTCAAGTGGGAAAATTTTTACTTTATAGCATAATTGATCAGTATCATTTAATGTTTTAATATAGTGAGTAGGAATTCCTGCTTTAATTAATCTATTATAAATAATTGTTGTAATCTTATTATTTAATTCACCTTTTTTAGCAAATTGTGCATGCTTAGCACCATTTCCTGCTGTAGCATCATCCTTATAATGCATTACAATAATATCTTTGTCATCTGTTGCAAATACTTGCTTAGCTTTTCCTTCGTATAATAATTCTTTTTTTTCCATGATTTTTGTCCTCTTTTTTTTATTTTTTGAAATACTTTACTGCATTTTCAAAAATATTTTGTTTCTTATTACCTTTTATATTCTTGAATAGATTATTTTCATATCTTTCTGAATGTCCCATTTTACCTAAAATTAAACCATCATCAGAAATAATACCTTCAATTGCATATTCTGAACCATTTGGATTGAATGGAGCTTCAGTTGTTGGTTTTTCATCAGCATCTACATATAGGAATGCAATTTGACCGTTCTTAGCAAGTCGCTCTGCTTCTTCCTTAGATACCATAAATTTACCTTCACCATGGCTTACTGCAATACTGTGTACTTCGCCTGTTTTATAAGATGATAACCAAGGTGATTTATTAGTCATAATCTTAGTTGAAACGATTTGTGAAACGTGTCTATTAATATCGTTTCTAAATAATGTAGGTGAATCAGCTGTAACTTCACCAATTTTACCATGAGGTAATAAGCCTGATTTAACTAATGCTTGGAATCCATTACAAATACCAAGGATTAAGCCTTTTCTTGCAATTAAACGATTAATTGCTGCTTTAATATCCTCTTGATTTAAAACATTCGCAATAAACTTAGCTGATCCATCTGGTTCATCACCAGCTGAGAAACCACCTGATAATACAAAGATATCTGCCTTATCAATGTTTTCAACCATTTCTTTAATACTTTCATTAATATCATTTGAATTTTGGTTTCTAAATACTGTAACAACAGTCTTAGCTCCAGCCTTCTTAAATGCTTTTGATGTATCATAATCACAGTTTGTACCAGGGAATACTGGTAAATAGGCAATTACTTCATCTTTATTCTTTAATGAATCAACTTTAACCCTAGTTGGTTTAAATTGTAATAATTCGCAATTATTATAGCCTTTATCTTTATAAACTTTAGTGAACTTCTTTGTATTAGCTTCTTCTAGGGCAGCTAAAGTGAATTTTTCACCATTAATTACACCGATATGGAAATGGCTTGTACGACCGATGTGCATTACATTTGGTTCACAATCTTTAGGATAATCAAGGCTTCCTGCAACCTCGATTAAGATTGAACCATAATTAAATCTATCTAATTCTTTTTCATCATACTTAACATAGAATCCTGTTTGATTACCAAAGCTACATTTTGCTAATGCTTCAATTAAACCACCATGACCTAATGCATAAGCTGATACAATTTTACCTTTTTCAATATTATGAGATACGAACTCAAAGTTTTCCATTAATTGTTCAACATTTGGAGTATAATCTTCTTTTTCTACATGCTTAACTAAATATAATTTGTGTCCTCTTGATTTGAAATCAGGAGAGATAACTGTATTTGCATTAACTGTTGTAATACCAAATGCCATTAGCATTGGAGGTACAGATAATGAATCATTGAATGTACCAGACATTGAATCCTTACCACCAATTGATGGAAGACCAAATTCAGTTTGCATCTTTAATGCACCAAGTAATGCTGCAAGAGGTTTACCCCAAGAATGTTCATTTGTCATTCTTTCAAAGAACTCTTGATATGAGAATCTCATATTATTATATCTAGCACCAGCTGCAACAACCTTTGAAATTGCTTCAACGATTGCATATTGAGCACCATGATATGGACTCCATTTTGCAATATATGGATTATAACCAAATGCCATAATAGATGCTGTATCTGTATAACCATCTTTTACTGGAAGCTTTTCTACTGATACTTGAGTTTCAGTCTTTTGATATCTACCACCAAAAGGCATTAATACTGTTGAAGCACCAATTGTTGAGTCAAACATTTCAATTAAACCTTTTTGACTTACGACATTGTTATCAGATAAAGTCTTAAATACTCTATCTACTAATGGTTGATCATCCTTTAGGAATGGATTCTTTTGTTCAACTGCACCAATTACTGCATTTGCATGATGTAGGGCACCAGCTGAATCAATGAACTTACGAGATAGATTAACAATTTGTCTACCACGATAATTCATAATTAATCTTGGTTCTGCTTTAACCTCAGCAACCTTAGTTACTTCAATATTTTCTTCTTTACAATATTTTATAAATTCTTCTACATCTTTTGGTTCAACAACTACTGCCATTCTTTCTTGTGATTCTGAAATAGCTACTTCAGTTGCGTTTAAACCAGTATATTTTGTAGGTACTGCATCAAGTGAAATCTCTAAGCCATCAGCTAATTCACCGATTGCTACTGAAACACCACCAGCACCAAAGTCATTTGATTTTTTAATTAATTTAGTTACTTCAGATCTTCTGAATAAATGACAAATCTTTCTTTCTTCAGGTGCGTTACCCTTTTGAACTTCTGATGAACAAACCTCTAATGATTTAGTTGTATGCTCCTTTGAAGAACCTGTTGCACCACCGATACCATCTCTACCAGTTCTACCACCTAAAAGTAGGATTACATCTCCTGGAGTAGGTGATTCTCTTCTAATAACATCAGCTCTAACTGCACCAACTACAGCACCAACCTCAAGACGCTTAGCTACATAATCATCATGATATATTTCTCTTACATGAGTAGTTGCTAAACCGATTTGGTTTCCATATGATGAATAACCAGCTGCTGCCTTAGTTGAAATAATTCTTTGTGGTAATTTACCAGGTAATGTATCTTTTACATCTGCATAAATATTTCCTGCACCTGTAACACGCATTGCTTGATAAACATAAGCTCTACCTGATAGTGGATCACGAATAGCTCCACCTAAGCAAGTTGAAGCACCACCAAATGGTTCAATTTCAGTTGGGTGGTTATGAGTTTCATTTTTAAATTGTAATAACCATTTTTCAGGTTTTCCATCAACATCAATTGTAACAAAGATTGAACAAGCATTGTTTTCTTCAGATTCTTCTAAATCATCTAGCTTACCAATCTTTCTTAAATATCTAGCACCAATTGTTGCTAAATCCATTAAACAAATCTTTTTATCTTCTCTTTGAAGGTCTGATCTAATATTGTAATAATTATCTAAAGCTTCTTCTAGTTCAGCCTTCATAAAAGATTCATCAATTTTAATATCATCTAATACTGTACCAAATGTTGTATGTCTACAGTGATCTGACCAATAAGTATCTAGAATTCTTAATTCTGTCTCCCATGGGTCTCTCTTTTCTTCTTTGAAATATTCAACTACACATTTTAAATCATCTGCGTTCATTGCAAGACCCATTTTCTTACAATAAGCATCTAATTCATCATCTTTCATCTTTGTGAAGCCTTCTAAGATTTCAACAGGTTTAATTGGAGCCTTCTCCATATCTGTTAATTCATTTAAATCTTTTTCTCTAGCTTCAACAGCATTGATTTCGTATTTCTTTACTCTTTCTAAATCTTCAGCTGATATTTCATCATCTAAGATAATAATTCTTCCTGATCTAATATTTATATCTGCTTCAGGATTAATAAGCTTTACACAGTCAATTGCAGATGAAGCTCTTTGATCAAATTGTCCTGGTAAATATTCAATAGCGATATATTTCTTTTCATTTAAATCTAATTCATCAAATACATTATCAGTAACAATTTCACCAAACACTCTATATCTAGCCTTTTCTAATAACTCATTGTCGAAATTGAATAAATCATAAACATTAATTGTTCTAACATTCTTTAGATTTAATCCTAGATTTAAATTTAATTCTGATTGAAGTGATTTAGCTTCAACTTGATATTTTTCTTTTTTCTCAACATAAATTCTAAAATTTCCCATATTAATCCTCGCAAAATAATTTTTTATATTTTTCTATGTACTCATCTTTAGTTGTGTTTGTAAAAGTTATATGAGCCATTTTTCTTTTTTCTCTAACATCAGCTTTAAAATAATCATGAATATGAACATTTTCATTATTATTTAGCTTTTTCATATTCTCATAATCAAATCCTAAAATATTTTTCATAACTGTAGGAGATATTAGCTTAGGTTCTTCAAGAGGCATCTCAAGAAGGAATCTTGCTAGTTCTCTATACTGATTAGTTGTACAACCTTCAATTGTATAGTGTCCACTGTTATGAGGCCTTGGTGCCATTTCATTAAAGAAATAATCATTGCCCTTAACAAATATTTCTATACAAAGGATTCCATAATAATTTGCACTTTCCATAAAATGAATTGCATCTTTTTTTATTGTTTCAAATATAGGCAATTCTTTATCTACGAATACTTCATCAAGAATTCCCTTCTTATGCTTATTTATTCCCATGGGAAAGGCAATTGTTTTTTCCTTGCTTCTAACCATAATTACTGAGGTTTCAAAATCATATTTAATGAATTCTTCTAAAATACCTTCACCACTTAAGAATGGCTTTACTTTTTCAATATCATCTAATGTTTTAATTAAAACCTGTCCATGGCCATCATATCCAAGTGTTGTTGTTTTGTAAATACAAGGAAGACCAATTTCATTTATTCCCTTTTTTAAATCATCCATGGAATTAATTGCCATAAACTTTGGAGTCTTCAATCCATGTAATTTAGCATTTTCCTTTTCTCTAATTCTATTTTGAGAATCGAATAATGGCTGAATACCTTGAGGGATATTATATGTATCTAATATGAACTTTAATTGTTTTGATGGAACATTTTCAAATTCATAAGTTATTACATCTGACATATCGCCAAGCTTTTTAAGTCCTTCGATATCATCATAATTTGAAACAACGATATCATCGCATACAAAGCTTGCTGAACATTTAGGATTAGGATCTAAGCAAATTGCCTTAGCGCCTAAATTATGAATTTCTTCTGCCAGCATCATTCCTAGCTGACCTCCACCTATAATTCCAACCGTCTTCATAAATTACCTCTACTAATAAACAAAAAAGCAGCATTTAAAATGCTACTTCATTCGTGTCAAAAAAACCATTATAACAATTTAATGGTCTATAAATTTTATTAACTTGCATCATTTGATTCATCATAGATTAATCCTCGACCCAAGTGCACGCCATATTATAATCTTTAAGACTTCCCTTAATAATAATTATATTATTATTAGGCTATTCCAAAAAACTACATTGTATATTTTAACATAAAAGCTTATAAGAGTAAACAAGAAAACATTTTAAAAAAAGAAAAAAATAGAGGATACTTTTTTAAAATATCCTCATAAATTTTAATTAAAATGAACCGCTTGCATTTCTTTCAATGTAATTATTAAGCTTTAATGATAATGTTTTATTCCAATCATCAGCTCTAGTTGAAACAGAAACAAATACTCTAGTCTTATTTTTAGCTATAGTACTAAGCTTTTTAGTTGCCACATTCATTCCTTCAGCTGTACTTGCATTTAATCCATATGACATTGCGAATGTATATGATTCTTTATTTTTCTCTTTAGTCATTGCTACCATATAGATATATAATTTATTTTCAGTTGTTCCTTCAAATTTTATTGTTGAAGTTGAAGTGAATGCATTATTTCCCTTTACTGCAGTTTTATCATCAATTTTTAATGTTACGCCTTCTGAATCTAATAAATTATTATCAAAATAAATATTATTATCATCAACAAATAATAACAAATCCTTATCTGTATCTTCATCTGCTTGAGTCGTATTTGTATTAGTTGTATTTGCATTAGTTGTATTTGAGACAGCTGCATTCGAACCACCACAAGATGCTAGAGCAAAGATGCTTAAAAAAGCTGCTCCACTAAGTAAAATCATGTTTTTTAACTTCATATTAAATTCCTCCTCGTCTTTATAAATAAAGGATACCATAAAAATAATTAAAAGTCAAAAAAAGTCTCAAATAGTGAGACTTTTATGATTTTTATAATTCAATTTTTAAAACAGTATCTGTTTGATTTTGTCTAAAATCTTTTAATTTTTGACTTAATTCTTTATCATTAGTAGCTAAAATTGCAACAGCAGATAATGCAGCATTTTTAGCGCCATTAATAGCGACTGTTAATACAGGTACTCCACCTGGCATTTGAACGATAGAAAGTAATGAATCAAGTCCATTTAATGCTCTTGATTTAACTGGTACACCAATTACAGGAAGTGTAGTCATTGCAGCTACCATACCAGGTAGATGAGCTGCTCCACCAGCACCAGCGATTATAACCTTAATGCCTCTTTCTTCAGCACTATGAGCATATTCATACATTAAATCTGGTGTTCTATGGGCAGATACTACTCTTTTTTCATATTCAACGCCAAATTGATCTAAAACATCACAGGCATCCTTCATGACTTCATAGTCAGAATTAGAACCCATTATTATTCCTACTCTAATAGCCATAATCTTATTTCTCTTCTAATAATTCAAATAATCTCTTTGCAGCTTCCATAGGACCATCATGTTCCATTCCAGGAACAGCTAATCTTGTATGAAGTACACCAACCTTAGTACCATTTGCAATTAATGTATTAAATACATTGTCAATAATTACTCTTGTTTGTTCTTCTCTTTGAACAGGACCGAATGGATTAGCAAAGAATGATTCAGTCATACCTGTCTCTTGAGTAGTACCCTTTGCACGACGTGCACCACGGATGAAAATAGGCTTAGCTTCTTCAGCATTGCTATAGAATTCAACTGCGTCAGCACAATCAGGATCATAGTTATTAGCATATAAATACATATCTACATTATAGCCCTTCATAATTTGAGGATATGTAGCTACTGGGATTACTAAACGTGAATTTTGCTTATCAGGGTTCATGAATATTGCTCTATCCATTTCACGATATGCATAACCTGCAGTCATATCATCTGTTCTTACGAACGCGCCAATTTCAGTACCGTAAGCAACAACCTTACCATCTTCAACCTTGAATGTACCCATATCATCAAAGATAGTTAATTGTGAAGAAATATCATCTCCAGCCATTTCAGATAAAGCCTCTAAAGACTCACTCTTACCTGCGCCAGAGTCACCCATGATTACAACATTCTTAGTTCTACCATCCTTTAATGTAATGTGAACACATGCACCATGGATTGGTAGATGACCATTATCAATCATCTTAGTGTTATATAAAGTTAATAGCATCTTCTTCATATAACCAAAGTAATCAATTGAGTCATTATGTGGTGCTAAACCAACATAAATATCATTTTTCTTATCATAGAAGAATTCTGATTCACCATCATATTCTCCACCAAATACATATAATAAATCTGGCTTTTTACCCTTACATGCTGCAAGAGGTACGAATTCAAATAGGTTACCAATTGTAATACCATGAGCCATATAATCTCTATGGAAATAAATATAAGCTAGGGCAGATCCTACTCTTGCTGCATAACAATAATATTCATTTGCTACAAATTTGTCTCTAATTCTATCCATTGGGTTTTTCTTAGCTTCAGGATATGTACCAGTTCTCTTATTCTTAGCTGAATATGAGATAAATGGTGGACGAATTACAATTTGTTCAATTGCATCACATTTCTTTAAGAATGCATATTCAGAATCCTTATCCATCCATTCATTTTTAGATAATAATAATGCAGCATTAACGCCAGCTGGAAGTTGACGATATACTGAGAATTTTGCACCAAATAGCTTTTCTGATACTCCTCTATATGTAGATAGAACAACATTGTTAAATTCAGATTGAGCATTAATAAATGATGTAGATTCAACACCATCTTTAACATTTCTTGTTAATACTACTGCATAACGCTCTAAACGTCTCCAATAGTCATAGAAATGTTGAACTAAATCGTATAATATTTCCTTCTTAGCTAAAGCCTTTGAATATAGCTTATCCATCTCTTTGATTTCATCAATATCAAATGCGAATAATAATTTAAATAAATTAATTGTATATTCAACAACAGAGTTTCTTGGGAAAACATTTAATACTGGTAAGAATGCTTGATTTTCAGACTTATATAAGCCTTCAACATATCTTGTCCATACTTCCTTGAAACAATCCGAATTTAAAACTTCAACCTCAGTTTTACAGAACTTTTCTGAAAAGTTCATTACAACTTGTCTTTTTCCTGTAACAAATTCCATAATTAATCTCCTTAATCTCTCTTTTAAAATAAACCAACAGTCTTTCCGTCGATTATATCCATTTTCTCTGCTGCTGGTTCCTTTGGAAGACCAGGCATAGTCATAATATCTCCAGTTAACGCAACAATAAAGCCAGCTCCGATTGATGGCTTAAGTTCTCTGATTGTTAACGTAAATCCTTCAGGTCTTCCTAATAATTTAGGATTATCTGAGAATGAATACTGAGTCTTTGCCATACAAATTGGCAAATTATCCCAGCCATATTTTTTAAGTTGCTTCATTTGAGTTTTAGCAAGGCTAGAGAATTCTACATTTCCAGCTCCATAAATCTCTTTAGCAATTGTAGTTATTTTATCCTTTATTGAATCATTCTCATCGTAAAGAACTTTAAATGTTTTACTACCATCATGATTCTTTATTTCTTCAATAACCTTTTTAGCTAAATCAATTCCTCCTTTACCACCATTAGTAAATACTTCTGATAATGAAACTTGATGTCCATTCTTTGATGCCCAAGTTTCTAAAGCTTTAATTTCTGCTTCTGTATCAGTATAGAATCTATTAATAGCTACTACATAAGGTAAGTTGTATTTCTTTATATTTTCAATATGCTTTTCTAGGTTTACAATACCTTTCATTAAAGCATCAACATTTTCTTCTTTAAGATCTTCCTTTAAGACACCACCATGCATTTTTAAAGCACGAATAGTAGCAACAATTACTACACAAGATGGCTTAATACCTGTTTGTCTACATTTAATATCTAAGAATTTTTCAGCACCAAGGTCAGCACCAAAGCCTGCCTCTGTAACTACATAATCAGCTAGCTTCATAGCTGTCTTTGTAGCTAATACTGAATTACATCCATGAGCGATATTAGCAAATGGTCCACCATGAATAAATGCAGGATTATGTTCTAGTGTTTGAACAAGATTTGGTTTTAATGCATCCTTCATGATTAAAGCTACAGCACCTGTCGCTTTAATATCATTAACAGTAACTGGCTTTTTATCATATGTATATGCAATAACCATTCTTGAGATTCTTTCTTTAAAATCTTCTAAGGATGTAGATAAGCATAATACAGCCATTACTTCAGATGCTACAGTAATATCAAAATGATCCTCTCTAGGTTGTCCATTTGATGTACCACCAAGTCCTACAATAACACTTCTTAATGCACGATCATTCATATCTAAGCATCTATGCCAAATAATTCTTGTTGGATCAATTCCTAATTCATTACCTTGATGGATATGATTATCAATCATTGAAGCTATTGCATTATTGGCAGTAGTGATTGCATGTAAGTCACCTGTAAAATGAAGATTGATATCCTCCATTGGGATAACTTGTGCATATCCTCCTCCTGCTGCTCCACCTTTAACACCCATAACTGGTCCAAATGATGGTTCACGTAAAGCAACAACAGTCTTATAATTAAGACTATTTAATGCATCAGATAATCCAATAGTTGTAGTTGATTTTCCTTCACCTGCTGGTGTTGGAGAAATAGCAGTAACTAAAATTACCTTACCCTTTTCTTCACCTTTTACACTTAGTGGATCAACTTTAGCTTTATATTTTCCATAAAACTCTAAATCGTCCTCGTTAATATTTAATTTTTTTGCAATTTCTTTAACAGGCTTAATATCAGCTTGTTGTGCAATTTCTAAATCAGTTAGCATACTCTTACCTTTCCGATTTGCTCTTCTATCATAAACAATTGTATTTTTACGATATACAACAATCTTATCATAAATAATCTATTATTTAAACTTAATTATTAGAGAAAGCGTTTACTTTATGATTATCTGTCTTTCATTAAAATCACAAATAACAATTTCGTCCTTACTAGTAGGAATTGACTTACCAACGAAGTCAGCTCTAATAGGTAATTCTCTATGACCTCTATCAACTAAAATAGCTAATTCTATCTTAGCGGGACGGCCATATTCCATAATAGCATCCATTGCGGCACGAACACTTCTTCCAGTATATAATACATCATCAACAAGAATAATAATTTTATCATCTACATTTGTGTTGAAAATGGATTTATTAGATAAATTCTTTTTATCATCATCTCTATGAGCAGATATATCAATTGATTCTACTAAAACATTAATACCTTCAAATTGTGAAATTAAAGAAGCAATTTCCTTTGCGATAGGTGTTCCTTTTCTTTCAATACCTACCAATATAACTCTAGATAAATCCTCATTACGCTCAATTATTTCATGAGTCATTCTTTTTAATGTTCTATTAAATTGATCAGGTTCAATTACGACTTTCATATATTTCTCCTAAAAAACAAATAAAGGAAGCCTCACAGCTTCCTTAAATTTTTTACTCTTCGTCGTCAGCTGGTAAATTAGCGTTATGAATTACTTCATCAACATCGTCATACTCAGCTAAAGCCTCTAATAATCTCTTGAATTTTCCTAAGTGATCTTCATCTAGATCTACATAAGAAGCTGGAACTAAATCACATGATGCAGTTTCAAATTCAAGATCTGGCTTAACAGCTAAAATTGCAGCCTTAATGCCATCAAATGATTCAGGCTGAGCAGTAATCTTTACAAAGCCATCCTCATCAATTGTTAAATCCTCATAATCAGCATTTTCACCCATCATTAGAGCTTCTAATACTTCATCCTCTGACATTCCTTCGAACTCAAATACAGCCTTCTTGCTAAATAAATAGCTTACTGATTGACCAATTGTTCCACCAGTCTTATTAAATGCTGTACGAACTTCAGTAAATGTACGATTATCATTATCAGTTAAGCAGTTAACGATAACAGCAACGTTTCCTGGTCCCATACCTTCGTATGATTTTTCCTTTGTAGCACCTGATTTAACACCAGCTGCCTTTTCAATTGCACGCTTAATTACATCTGCAGGAACTTGGTCCTTCTTTGCACGAGCAATAATATTTTTTAATCCTTGATTCATTTCAGGGTCAGGTACTCCAGCCTTTGCAGCAGCAAAGATTTCCTTTCCCCATTTAGCATATTTACTAGATTTCATAGCAGCTGTCTTTGCCATAGATGCTGCACGTACTTCATGGGCTCTTCCCATAATCAACACAACCTTTCAAATTAAAGTTTAAATTATTACTCGAATATTATATTAAAAAAAGGCTCTATTTTCAATAATTTTTATAAAAAATTTATAATAGAACCTAATGTTTGTTAATTATTTAATAAATTATTTAACCATATAAAGAATTCCGATGCATCCTTTACCACAATGTGATGAAATAACACATCCTGCCATTGTTTCATAAACAGGAACTCCAGGGAACTCTTTTTTTAATACTTCATTTAGATATACAGCTGATTCAGGTGCAATTGAATGAGTTATAAAAATGCAATCAGGATCTAATCTATCCTTATCTCCTTTTATTTGAGCAACCATCTTATCTAATGCCACCTTGGTTTTACCAATTGGCTTTTGTTGAACTGACATTTTACCTTCTCTAACTTGAATAATTGGTTTAATTCTAAGTACTGTTGCAGCAAATCTAGCAATACCAGAGCATCTTCCACCTTTATGTAAATACTCCATTGTTTCAATAACAAATTGTGTATAAACCTTCTCTGTATTCTTTTCTAAGTTGGCTGCAATTTCTTTTGCAGAAAGTCCAGCATCTCTATCCTTACATGCCTTTAATAATAAAAGGCTAATACCTGTTGATAAATTCTTTGAGTCTACAGCAAATACCTTATCTTCACCGATTTCTTTTGCAGCTATTTTAGCATTTTGTAATGTAGATGACATTTGTCCAGAAATACCTGTATATACTATTTCATAGCCTTGATTTACCCATTCTCTAAATTTCTCTTCTAATTCTAGAGCTGGAATAGCTGAAGTTTTTGGTAATGCTTTTCTTTTTTCTACTTCTTCATATAATTTAGGAGTATTAATTTCAATACCATCCTTAAAAGTCTCTTGACCAAAATTTACATATAAAGGTAAAACCTCAATATCAAATTTTTTTATTAATTCTTCTGTTAAATCACATGTTGAATCTGTCACAATTTTAACCATAACTAACACCTCATTAAATTCTTAAATATCTAATTAATATACAACCATTATAGATTATTTTACCTACTTTTTCAACTTTATTTGTCTTTGAGTCTCTTATAATTATTATAAAATAATATAATTAAATTTTAACAACTACATTTTCAACTTTATTTGTCTTTTGGTTATTGTTATAATATTTACGGGACGTGAGATAATGAAGGCAATATTAGTTGGTATATCAACTAAATACGATAGATATGATATAGATTATTCATTAGATGAATTACAAAATCTAGCTGAATCTTTAGATATAGAATGCGTAGGCAAAATAACTCAACAGCTTGATTCACCTAATCCAGCAACATATGTAGGAAAGGGTAAAATCCAAGAAATATATTTAAGCGTTGTTTCAACAGAAGCTAATATGGTTATATTTAATGATGAATTATCACCTGCACAATTAAGAAATATTGAAGAGGAGCTAAAGGTTGAAGTAATGGATAGAAGCTACTTGATTCTAAAAATATTTGAATTAAGGGCTCAATCTAAAGAAGCTAAATTAGAAATTAAATTAGCTAAGGATATGTATTTATTACCAAGAATTCAATTCTTAAGAGAAAAGGAATCTCGTATTGGTGGTGGTGCATCTACTGCTACTCGTGGTGCTGGTGAAACTCAAAGAGAGCTTGACAGACGTCATTTAATGGCTGAAATCAATCATTTAAAGGAAGAATTGATAAATGTCAAGAAAATGAAAACAAATCAAATAGAAAAGAGAAAAAGAAACCAAATACCTATTGTAGCATTAGTAGGATATACTAACGCAGGAAAATCTACTACAATGAATACAATATTAGAATATACAAAGAAAAACGAAAACGACGAAACTAAGGATGTATATGCTAAAGATCAGCTTTTCTCTACATTATTTACATATAATAGAAAGATAACATATAACAAAATAAACTTTATGCTAGTAGATACAATAGGCTTTGTATCTAAATTACCACATAATTTAGTTAATTCTTTTTATAATACATTACAAGAAATAAAAAATGCTGATTTTATTATTCATGTTGTAGATACGTCTACAACTTACCTAAATCAGCAAATTAATGTTGTAATGGAGGTATTACATTCAATTGGTGCTAACCAAATACCTTCTATTTTCTTATTAAATAAATGGGATAAAACAATAAGCAAAAATATTGATACGCCAGGCTTTAAATCTATTAGATATTCAAATAAAACTAAAGAAAATATTGATTTATTATTAAATACCATTTTAGAAGAAATATCTCCATCATTTATTCATGCTAGATTATTAATACCTTATAATAAAGGTAATTTGATTAGTATTATCGAAGAAAAATGTCAAATAACAGAAAGACGTTATGAGGATACTGGTACTTATTTTGAGGTAGAGATACCAAAACAATTATATAAAGAATTTTCTGATTACGACTTAGATACTATGGTATCTTAAAAGGGATGCGAAAATGCATCCCTTTTAATCATTTTTACTATTAATAAATTCTGTGTAACAATTATTTAGCATTTGAATAGCTGAGGCAGAAACAGATAAATTTCTTATTCCTAATTCATAAAATTTTAGTGCTACCTCTTTTACTCCTGCAAGCTCTCCACATACAGATAAGCAGATATCTCTTTTGTTACAAAAATCTACTACTGGCTTTAGCTTTTTTAATAAATCATCAATATATTCATTAAAATTATTCATTCTATTCTCTCTATCGATATGATATAGCTCACTTGTTAAATCATTTGTACCTAAGGAAATAAAATCTGTAGTTGTAAAGCTTGTAATATTTTCTAATGCTTTCTTTGTTTCAAGCATCATACCAATTAGAGGTATTTTGTAATTATTTTCCTTAGCTAATCTAATTACCCATTCTCTTAAAATATCAAATTCTTCCTTTGTCTCTATCATCGGAAACATTAATCTTACATTGCTAAAAATATTCGAAGCTAATATAGCTTTAACCTGAGTTTCAAATATTTCTTTATTATTTAAATAATTATCTATACCTTTATGATTTGTATTTAAATAAGATATCTTTTTATCATCACCAACATCAAAGGTTCTAAAGCATACTATTCTTTCTCCCATTGCGTTTGTAACACCAGTATATATCTTTTGTTGTTCTTCAAATGATAATGGTCTATCTGAATTCATAAATATTAATTCTGTACGAAATAAGCCTATTCCATCAAAATCATATTCTAGTACCTTCTGTATTTCTGTACTTGATGAAATATTAGAAAGAAATAAAAATCCTGGATGATTTACTGCCTTTTTAATAAATTGCTTAGATGAATTTATTTCTTCAATATATCTTTCCATATCCTCTGAAGATGGATTAATTGCTATCTTATTTTTTCTTGTATCTATACATACAATATCAGAATCCTTACATTCAATATCAGCGATAACATATGGTATATCAAAGCTTCTACATAAAATGGCACTATGAGATGTATAACCACCTTTTTTAGCAATAACTCCAATTATATAATCCTTATTATTAATTAAAAATGAAGGTAATAAATTATTTGTATATAAAATAAATGGCTCTTTATGAATCTTTTTTCTTTTGTTATTTAAATTACTTATTAATCTATTAGTAACATCTTGAATATCATTAGTTCTTTGTTTTAAATATTCAGAGGATGAGTTTTCTAATGAATTAATAACATCATCCATAACTAAATTAATAGCTTCAACTGCTGTTTTACCATCTTCAATATATTTAAGTCCATTTTCCTTTAATAATGGATCAGATATCATTAATTTTTGGACAATTAAATACGAATTATCTGGCATATTATCTATTTCTTTTAAAGATTTTTGAATAGAATTTAAAAATGAATTAATCTCTTCTTCCTTTGATTTAATTTTTTTATTTGATTTAAATGTATCGTCTAATTTTATTGTTCCCATCACAAATCCATGTGATAAAACCTCATTTATTGAATATTTCATAATAGCACCACAACTTCTTTTGTTTATAAAACCATTATACCATAAAAGAAAAGCTAGGACATTATTATTTTGTCCTAGCTTAATTATTATTTTATAGTTGCTGAAGATGAGGCATAAACTGTAGTTTGTCCATTATATGAATAATTATTTGTATAAGATATTGTTTCAGATTCTACTGTTACTGTATGAGTACCTGTAGTATTACCTGATGTTGATGCTGTCTTTGTAAGCTTTGTTGAAAGTGTAGGGCAATAGCCTACAACAATTAATATTCCACCTGTCATAGTTATTGTTCTATCAGCATCTATTGGAGCTGCCATTTCACTATTTGGTCCTCTTGTAATAATAATACCACCTGTGATTGAAATTGTTCCATTAGAATCAATTCCATCAACATCACCATTATTTGACATATTAACATCTAATCTACCACCAGTAATAGTTATTGAATTAGAGGCGTTAACTCCATCGTCGTTTGCAGTAACTGTAATATCTCCATCATTAATAACAATAGCCTTACCTTCTAAGCCTTCATGAGATTCTATAACATTAATAGTTCCACCATTTACTGTTAATGTACCATCAGCATGTATTGCATCATCAGAAGCTTTTAGATTTAGTGTTCCACCACTAATATTAATTGCAGCCTTAGGAGTATTTCTGTTTTCTAGCTTTTCGTCGCAATTTGTATGTAAGCTATCATCATATGTGTATGTGAAAATATTACCTGCAGTAATATCTATAGATTCATTTGCCTTAATAGCCTTTGCTGAAGAATCTGCCTTTTCTGCAGCTTGACCTCCAGCCATTCCACCACCATTGAAGCCACCGCCTGGCATCATTCCTGGATTTCCTCCTGGGCCAAACTGTGCATATGTAGTAGTTGTAGTAGTCGTAGATGAAGTACTTGAGCTTGATTCAGAAGTATTTATGTAAGATGAATACTTATTAGTATAAATATCAATTGATGGACTATATGTTACTCCATCAGAATCAGTTGATGTACCTACATAAACCGAATATGCTGCATCTATTCCATCACCATAGGAATTAATTGTAATAGTTCCACCATTAATATAAATATATCCATGCTGTGCATTAGTTCCCATATCAGAATTAGATGTAACAATACCATTGTTTCCAGCAACAATTCCTAATGTAGGATTTTCTTCTATTGTTACCTTATCATTTCCTTTAATACCATTATTAACAGCTTGAATAAGCATTGTTACATTTTTAACACTTACATTATCCTTCCCGTGTATTCCACTATTTGCTGCTGATTGAATAGATAAGGTTCCTTTTCCCTTAACCTTTAAGTCACCATTTTTAACAAATACTGCACCTGTACCATTTGTATCATCTGTAGTTCCTGAATAATCAGTAGTTCTATTATCATAAATATAATTTAGAGATTCATTAACAGCCTTTAATATGAAATTCGCACAATCATTAACATAAATTGGTGATAATGCTTGACTCGCTATAGATACTCCCTTTAAATCTATTTCCACCTCCTCATTAGAAGCATCTACATATATTTGTCCACTTTCTAATTTTCCCTTTGCAGTATATGTACCTGCAGATGTAATTATATAAACTCCATTATTGCCTGAAATTATATTACCAGACTCATCTGTTAAGCTAAATTGTTCAGTTATTGTATCTTCTGCAATTTCAACTGATGTATTATTAGCTTGTGCGCTTGAGTAATTAGAATTTGATGTATTATTTGAATTATTACCTGTATTATCACAGCTAGCTAGTGCAAGCACTCCAATTATACCAAATACTGCTAAAAATTTCTTTTTCATTTTAAGCACCCCATTTCTTTTATTCAACTATATCTTAAAAATCGTACCTAAAATGAAACTAAATTTAATTTAAAATTAGAAAAAATCTCAAGATTTCTCCTGAGATTTCTACTTATTTCACTAAATTTTCTAAAAAACTATCTAATCTTTTAAAATCATCTTCATTTGGACGACCTTTGTTTAAAAATATCCAAGAAGCGATTGTATGATATTCATCCGTTCTTCAAAACCTATAAAACTCTATAATAGTAAAACTAATATAGTGAATTTGTTTGACTTCTCATTCATTGAGCCCTAAAGATTTTCATCCTTAGTTGGTATTAACTCTCCTGAGACGTTAATTTCGTGCGAACGTACACGTATTTTATTAAGCTTATATATGTCCTAGTGCTCTAGGGCATATTTTTTATATTTAATGCTGCATTATAATCTCTATTTATTTTAAGTCCACAATTTGGACATATAAATATCCTATCACCTAATTTTAAATCTTTCTTTTTATAATTACATTTATTACATGTTTTACTTGAAGCATAATATCTGTCAACTTTAATTATCTTTATTCCATAATTATTACATCTATCTTCTAAAGCTTTTAAAAATTTTCTAAATGGATTTTGTTGTATTCCTTTTGCTACATCTTCATATTCTTCTGATTCTTTCATTCCTTTAACATCTAAATCCTCTATACATATTATTTTTGGTCTTTGATGAATTAAAGATGTAATAACATAATCTATATGAGCTTCTTTTAAATTATTTATTCTTTTAGTATATTTATTTTTTATTTTTCTTTGCTTATTATAATTTTTAGATTCTTTAAGTGATTTTTTTAATTCTTGTGATTTTATATATTTTCTTGATAATTTATTTTGTGCTCGTTTTTCTTTCTTTAATGCTTTTTTATAATTTTTATCAAATGTTACTGCCTTATAAAATACATTTTCTGATGTTACAATTGCTTTAACATTCACATCAATTCCAATAATATTAGAAGTAGTTTCAATTTTCTTTTTTGGTGC
>Ga0247610_10001173_pt1 | contig 33268 bp, 28 predicted proteins | sample 174DNAGHGhighgp2_FD_193483 | JGI IMG/M metagenome (GOLD analysis project Ga0247610, IMG submission 193483) | Sheep rumen microbial communities from Palmerston North, Manawatu-Wanganui, New Zealand - 1742 DNA GHGhigh gp2 | ecosystem: Host-associated > Mammals > Digestive system > Stomach > Rumen...
AAGCCCCAGCATAGCGCCTGTCATGGCTTCCCCGGCAACTGCAACACAGGCTGCAACAATGGTCGTCGTCATACACCCGGCTCCAACGATCCGCTCCATCAGCGGATGTCCTCCATTGATCATCAGAGCCCGTTTTCCGTCGCTGATATAATCTACCGCCCCGGTCATGGCAAAGATACAATGATACTGCTGCGCCGCATCCTTCACAAGCTTCAGCGCTTCTCCCTGGCTGGGCGCAGTCACTGAATCCACGCCGCGTCCATCCGCTTCCTGCTCCAATAAGGCTTTACACTCACTGTAATTCCCGCGAACTACGGTAATATTGCCTGATTCAAGTAATTTAATGGCAAACTCCAGCCGCATGTTGCTGCTCATCACGCCTACCGGATCCAGTATAACAGGAATATTCCCTTCACTGGCTGTAGCTGCCGCCTGCTCCATCGCTTCCATGTGGCTTTCATTCAGCGTTCCCAGATTTAAAACCAGCGCATCGCTGCCTGCTGTAATTTCCGCCGCCTCTTCCGGCGCATCCGCCATCACAGGCGACGCCCCGACTGCCAGCGCGGCTCCTGCGCAATCGTCGGCAGTAACATAATTGGTAATGTGATGCAATACAGGTTTTGTGCTTTGCAGATCTTCGATAATCTGTTTAAAGTCACCTTTCATATTCATTCTTCAAAAATACCTGCTTTCTTATATAGATCAACAAAGTGATGCGTCGGGCCGTGTCCTTTGCCTAATGCAATACCATGCGCAATAGCCGTCGTCACATATTTTTTTCCTGACTGCACTGCATCCAAAAGCGACATGCCTTTGGCCAGATTGGATGCCAGCGCGCTGGACAAGGTGCAGCCGGTTCCATGTGTATGTTCCGTCTTGATTCGTTCTCCTGAAAGCCAGATACCTTCTTTTCCGTCAGAGAGAAAATCGTCTGCCTTTCTCCCCTCCAGATGACCGCCTTTTACAAGTACAGCTTTTGCCCCCATTGATAAAATCGCAGTTGCTGCCTTTTCCATATCACCTTCCGTTTTTATGGAAAATCCACAGATTGCTTCCGCTTCCGGAAGATTGGGAGTCAAAAGTGTGGCCAGCGGCAACAGTTCCCGAATCAGCGTATCGCATGCAGCCGGCTGTAATAGCGGATACCCGCTCTTGGAAATCATGACGGGATCGATCACTACTACCGGAGGCTTCCATTTTTTTAATCCTTCCGCAATCGCACGGATACTTTCGCTGCGGGATACCATGCCAACTTTTACCCCGTCCACCCGGATATCGCTGAATACTGCATCGATTTGAGCCGTGATCATATCCGGGGTCATATCCTGTACCAGCGTTACGCCGCAGGTATTTTGCGCCGTCACCGCTGTAATTACACTCATGCCAAACACCCCATGAGCGGCAAATGTTTTCAGATCCGCCTGGATACCGGCGCCACCGCTGCTGTCGCTGCCGGCAATAGTCAGTAAATGCTTCATATTTCAATTACCCGTCCGTTACAGCGCTGCTTTCACCATTTCCGCAACATTTTTGGCAGTAATTCCGTACCGTTCCATTACGATGCCGCCGGGAGCAGACGCACCAAATCGATTGATTCCGAGCACCCTGTCTTCTCTTCCTGTATAGCGGGTCCAGCCAAGCGTCACACCTGCTTCCACAGCAAACGTGGGTACAAATCTCGGCAATACGCTTTCTTTATAGGCATCGCTCTGCTGTTCAAACACTTCTACAGACGGCATGGAAACGACAGTAATTTCGATTCCTTTTTCTGCCAGCAGTTTCTGCGCCTCCAACGCCACTTTTACTTCCGAGCCGGTAGCGATCACAACAGCTTTTGCCATTTCTTTAGCCGGGCTCAGCACATAACCGCCCTTTAATGCACCTTCGTGTACCGCTTCCGCATATTCGTGCAGCACAGGCAGATTCTGCCGGCTCAGACACAACGATACAGGTCCGTTTTTGTGCTCAATGGCATACTTCCAGGCAGCAGCTGTTTCCAGCGCGTCAGCCGGACGGAATACAACCGAGTTGGGAATCATACGCAGGCTCATGACCTGTTCAATCGGCTGATGCGTAGGACCATCTTCTCCAACAGCAATGCTGTCATGGGTAAAGACAAAAATGGACTGTATCTCCATCAGCGCCGCCATACGGATGGTCGGCCGCAGGAAATCGGAAAAAACAAGGAACGTAGCGCCATACGGAATCAGCCCGCCATGGACAGCCATACCGTTTACTATGCAGCCCATGCCATGTTCCCGGACACCAAAATGGATATTGCGTCCGCTTCGTTCTTCTTTGCTGTAATAATCGCAGGATTTCATTACTGTTTTATTGGAAGGGCCAAGATCGGCGCTGCCGCCAACCAGTTCCGGCACAAGTTCCGCCAGTTTCTGCATTATGTCTCCGGAAGCGCCACGGGTCGCAACAGACTCTTTTCCTTCAAATAAAGCTTCCAGCGTTTGCAGATCCACCGTCCTCTTTCCGGATAAGGAGGCCAGCAGCTCCGTAACCAGTTCCGGATACGCTTTCCCGTATTCTTTCAAGCATTCATTCCAGTCTGCTTCAGCTTTTGCCAACTCGTCCAGCTTTTCGGCAAAGTGCTCTTTCACGTCATCCGGCACAATAAAGCTCTGTTCCGGATCCCAACCGGCTTTTTCTTTCGTCGCTTTCAACGCGTCATCGCCCAACGGCTCCCCATGGGCAGAAGCGCTGTCCTGTTTCGGGCTGCCAAAGCCAATATGTGTACGGACAATGATCAGGCTGGGATGTTCCGTATCTGCCTGCGCCTCTTTCACTGCAGCTTCCAACGCCGCCAGATCTTCAGAACTTTCAACCCGTAATACCTGCCAGCCGTAGGCTTTGAACCGCGCTTCCACGTCTTCGGTGAAAGCAATAGAAGTTTCCCCTTCAATCGTAATCTTATTGTCATCATACATATAAATCAGTTTCCCCAGCCCAAGCGTGCCGGCCAGAGATGCAGCTTCCGAAGCCACGCCTTCCATCAGGTCGCCGTCGGAAACGATACCGTAAGTATAATGATCTATGATTTTAAAATCCGGTTTGTTATATTTTGATGCCAGCATGGTCTCTGCCAGCGCAAAACCTACGCCCATGGAAAACCCGTGGCCTAACGGGCCAGTCGAAACATCCACGCCGGGCGTAACGCCGTATTCAGGATGTCCCGGAGTACGGCTTCCCCACTGGCGGAATTCCTGCAGATCCTGTAACGAAACTTCGTAGCCCGCCAGGTGCAGCATCGCATATAACAGCGCCGATCCATGACCCGGCGAAAGAACAAACCGGTCCCGGTTAAACCATTTTGGGTCTGCGGGATTATACCGCATAAACTTATCCCAAAACGTATACATCAGCGGCGCAGTCCCCAACGGAAACCCCGGATGCCCCGAATTCGCCTTCTGTACTTCATCAGCCGCTAAGAAACGCAATGTCTGGATACATGCTTCATGAATTGTTCCCATTTTTGCCTCCCGGAATGTTAAGGAATTAATTTGTTTTCAAGTAGTCTGCCAAATTGCTTTATGACTCTTCAATTATACCATCTGTCTTTCAATAATTCCATAAAAAAATTACCTGCCGTAATAAAACAGCAGGTAATTTATCGTTAACAGGGGATTATTATGCTTCGTCCTTCTTGGAGTCTGCAATAATCTTTTCCGCCATCTTGGCCGGAACATCTTCATAATGGTCAAATTTCATTTCAAAAGTGCCCATGCCCTGGGTGATGGCGCGCAGGTCAACCGCGTACTCCATGATTTCTGCGTAAGGAACCTGGGCTTCTACCCGGCTGATACCTTCTTCCACGCTCTGCATGCCAAGGATGCGTCCGCGTTTGGAGTTCAGGTCGCCGATTACATCGCCCATCATGCTTTCCGCGCAGAGGACATACAGATTGTAATAAGGTTCCATCAATACCGGCTTGGCTTCCTCCATCGCTTTCTTGAATGCGATACTGGACGCAGTTTTGAACGCCATTTCCGAAGAATCGACCGGATGATACGAACCGTCCACCAGAGTAATGCGGACATCCACTACGGGATAACCGGCCAGAACGCCGTGCTGCATGCACTCCTGCATTCCTTTTTCGACAGCCGGAATATACTGACGCGGAACAGCGCCGCCAAAAATCTTATCTACAAATTCAAATCCGCTTCCCGGCGGCAGGGGTTCCATATCGATCACTACATCGCCATACTGGCCGTGACCACCGGACTGTTTCTTATGTTTGCCCTGCACATGCGCTTTGCCGCGGATGGTTTCACGATATTCAATCTGCGGCGCACGCAGGTCTGCTTCCACGCCGAATTTCCGTTTCATCCGTTCCATGATGATTTCGATGTGCTGGTCGCCCATGCCGCTGATCAGCATTTCTTTGGTAACAGCATTACGGCTGACGATGATGGTCGGATCTTCATCCATCAGACGGCTCAGCGCATTGGAAATCTTGTCTTCTTCGCCTTTCTTCTTCGCAAAGATAGCACGCGTATACATCGGCAGCGGGAACGCGATAGGCGCAAACAGAACCGGATTATTCTTATCGCTCAGGGTATCGCCGGTCGCCGTAAACTGAAGCTTGGAGGTTACGCCAATATCGCCTGCGGTAATTTCCGGCATTTGGATCTGCGATTTTCCGCGCATGGTAAATACGCTGGCAATACGTTCTTCTTTTTCGCGGCTCGCATTGTAAACCATACTGTCTGCCTTGATCGAACCGGAGAATACGCGGATGAAGCTCAGACGTCCAACAAACGGGTCGGACGTCGTCTTGAATACCAGCGCCGCCATAGGCGCACCGGCATCGCGGGTCACTTCTTCGCCGGTAGCCACATCGGTAACTTTATAGTCGTTCAGGATAGCCGGATAAGTATAGTCGATGATCGCATTCATCGTACGGCCCAGTCCGATATTCTTTGTTGCGCTGCAGCAGATCATCGGGAAGATGATCGCCTGGCGGATGCCCTGGATCAGGCATTTTTTAATTTCTTCATCGGAGATCGTCTCGCCTTCCAGATACCGCATCATGCAGTCGTCGTCTGCTTCCACGGCAGCTTCGACCATCTTTTCGTGCATTTCTTCCGCATAGGCTTTCAGGTCGTCCGGAATTTCAATTTCGTCGGAACCGTTCCCGTTTTTCCGATAGGCTTTCATCTTCACGCAGTCAATAACGCCTTCAAAGTTTTCTTCCTTGCCTAACGGAAGTTCCAGCGGCAATACTTTCTTGCCGAATTTATGGCGCAGATTTTCCAAAATGCTGTCAAAGTCAGCATTTTCACGGTCCATCTTGTTCACCAGGATAATGCGGGGCAGATGCGCTTCTTCCGCCAGTTTCCAGCACTGTTCCGTACCAACCTGTACGCCTGCAGTCGCATTGATTACGATCAGCGCGCTGTCAACAGCGCGGAATGCGCCTTTCACTTCCGCTACGAAATCCGCAAAACCGGGAGTGTCAATAAAGTTAATCTTACTGTCATGCCATTCTACCGGAGCCAGCGTCGCATTAACGGAAACCTTACGTTTGATCTCTTCCGGTTCAAAGTCCGTGGTGGTAGCCCCATCCTCAACTTTGCACATACGGTCAATTGCGCCTGAACGATAGAGCAAAGCTTCCGTTACGGATGTCGTTCCAGCTCCACCATGACCCACAATGGCCACATTTCTGATTTTGTCTCCTGTATAAGCTTTCATTAATAAATCCCCCTTTTCGCAAATTCATTTAAATTATATTATTCGCTACAAACGCAGGTTTTCCTGCTTGTAATTTCAAATTTTTAATTTTTTTATATGATGTCGCCAAATGTCCTGTAAAATGCGCTCCGGTCAAAGCTTTCCCTTCATGGACAATACGCCCAGAGCCGCAAGCGTTTTCCCATCAAACAGGGTTCCGTCTTCAATCATTTCCACTACCTTGGAACGGGGCACTGCTTCCACCGCGATAAACTCATCCGGATCCGTATGTTGTTTATGGGAATGCAATCCGTAAGCTGCATACAGATGGATCACTTCATTTGTAAAACCCGGCGTGGTCGCGATCGCGCAAAGGTATTCCCACTGTTCCGCTTCGTATCCGGTCTCCTCCGACAGCTCCCGCACTGCGCACTGGTCCGGTTCTTCTCCGGGATCGATCTTTCCTGCGGGAATCTCATACATAACCGTCCCCATCGGATGACGGTACTGCTTTACAAAAATGATATGTCCATCCGGAAGGATCGGAACTACCGCTATGGCGCCCTGGTGATCGGCCATCTCCCGCGTGGCAGTATTGCCATTCGGTAACTGTACCGTATCTACATGGACATGCAACAGTCTTCCGTTAAAGGCAGGCTTACTGCATATAAATTTTTCATCTAAAGCAGGGTCATGAATCGTTTTCATCGTTTTTCTCTTCTTTCATTAAGATATAGTATCAGAGACAGGCTGTTTCTTTTTCCGTTTTTTAAAACAGGACGCCTCCTGCAACAGCGATTCTGCGCTTTCCCTTGCCGCTTTGGTATCTCGCTCACCGGCTGTCATCCGAACCAGTTCTTCCACACGGCCGGCATGGTCCAGAAGGGTTAATTCCGTAGCCGTCCTTCCCTGTACTGTTTCCTTGTGGATCCGGATATGGCGGTCCGCAAAGGCGGCTATCTGCGCCAGATGGGTAATACATAGCACCTGGCCGCGCCCGGCTATCAGTGCGATTTTTTCTGCCATTTTCTGTGCGGTCACGCCGCCGACACCGGTATCAATTTCATCAAAGACCATCGTCCCCACGCCGCTGACATCGATCAGTACCGTTTTCAGAGCCAGCGCAAGACGGCTCAGTTCCCCGCCGGAAGCAACGTGGGACAGTAACTGCAACGGTTCCCCCGCATTCGCCGAAAACAAAAATTCCATCTGATCTTTTCCATCCGGTGTAAAGTCCGGTTTTTGCGAAAAACGTATCGCAAAATCTCCGTCCGGCATCGCCAAATCGTGAATGTGACGCTTCACAGCATCGCAAAGCGCTTCTGCATTCTCTTTTCGCAAAGCCGTTAATGATTCCGCTTTCTCTTTCAGGACAGCAGTAATACCTGCCAGTTCTTTTCCTGCTTTCGCGATCCGGTTATCCAGATCCTGCAAAAGGTTGTATTGCTCTTTCGCCTGTTTCAAATAATCCAGGATCTCCTCTTCCCCGTTCCCGTATTTTCGCTGCAAACGGTATAAAAGATCCAATCGTTCCTGCACTTCCGTCATACGGGACTGATCGTAATTCTGTCCTTCCACATAATTCTGCAACTGACTGCAGGCATCATCCGCCGCGATCCAGGCGCTTTCCAGTCCTTCAAACACTGACTGAAGCCGGGTATCGTAACGAAGGGCTGAAGCCACCTGCTCCCTGCTTTCCGCCAATTGCGCCAGCGCGCCGCTATCCTGTTCCAGTCCTGTATACGCTTTTTGCAAAGCATGCATGATCTTTCCGCTGTTTTGAAGGAACCGCGCCTCTTCCTTCAATGCAGCTTCTTCTCCAATGTGGATCGCCGCATCGTCAATCTCCTGTATTTCCCAGGAAAGCCGATCCATTAAACGTTCCCTTTGTTCGCCCTGCTCCTCCAATTTCTGTAAAGCGCCTTTCGCAGATTCATACCGTTGATACGCATCGCGGTATGAAGCAAGAACTTTTGCCGCCGTTTCTCCTCCAAAAGCGTCAGTAAAAAGCTGCGGCGCCTTTACCTGAAGCAGCGCCTGATTCTCATGTTGCCCATGAATATCTACCAGCATCCCCGCGACGCGTTTTAATACAGCCAGCGGAACCTGTACCCCATTAATGCTGCTCTGGCTTTTTCCAGACGACGTAACCCTGCGCTTTAAAAACAGAAAATCCTCCGCTTCGATATCCTGTTCCCGAAGGACTTCTGCTATCCTTTTATCAGAAGAATCAAATACCGCCTGCACCCAGAACGCATCGCATCCGGAACGGACAAAAGAAGCAGACGCCCGACCACCTAACACAATCCCGAATGCATCGATCAGGATAGACTTGCCTGCGCCTGTCTCTCCTGTCAAGATATTAAATCCATTGGAAAATTCCACATTTGCATCTTCAATCAGGGCAAAATTATGCGCCTGCAATGATTGCAACATCCTTTACCATCCCTTACCTGCTTGAATTTTCTCGTTTCATCTTTTTACCATTTAATTACCGTTTTACCTTTTCCGGTCTTGTCTTTACATTTTCATTTTTAACAGCATTCGTTTCTTTGTTGTCATCTTTGTCATGCCAATGGAAATATGCAAAAAAATCTTTCGCAATTTCAGGCTGTTCAATCGCAACAAAGATAGTATCATCTCCTGCAACCGTTCCCATTACGCCCAGCCATTTCATGCTGTCAATGGCATATGCTACTCCCTGCGCTGTGCCGGGAAGCGTATGCAGAACCACCAGATTTCCGCCCGCGCGGATCGAGATCACAGAACTGCGGATCAGTCGTTCCAGCTGTTCCGAAGACATCATATGACTCCGTTCTTTTGGAAAAGCATACCGGTACCCGCCCCGCATATCAGAAACCTTGACAAGCATCAATTCCTTAATATCCCGGGAAACGGTTGCCTGCGTCACATTAAAACCACTTTCCTGCAATGCCCTCGCCAGCTCTTCCTGCGTTTCAATATTTCGTGCCTCAACAAGATCCCGGATGATCTGATGCCGTTCCTTTTTATTCATGGATATCCTCCTTACACGCCCCGGATCAGTTTTTCCTGCCAGGTCTCATAGTAACTTCGGTCTGTCAAACGAATCAACTGCATAGTTTTTCGGTTTTTTGTGATTCTTACAATATCGTGCTGCCCGATTTCACAAATACGGACGCCGTCAGCGGAAAGAGCCATACTGCTCAAATTTGCAGGCAGGAGCCTGATTTCTACAATTTCGGTGGCAGGAATCACCAACGGGCGGGTCGACAGGGAATGGGCGCAGATAGGCGTAATGATCATAACTTCCATGCCAGGCTGCACCAAAGGACCTCCCGCAGACAAAGAATACGCCGTAGAACCCGTCGCCGTAGAAAGAATCAGGCCGTCAGCCTTATATCGGCCGGAAGGCTTGCCGTTAATATATAATTCCATATGATTGATAGTGGAAAGATTCCCCCGGGCGGCTACAAATTCATTGATGGCCAGTTCGCTTGTTAGTTTTTTCCCGCTTTCCGAAAAGACGCTTGCCTGCAGCAGACAGCGTTTTTCAACTGTATATTCTCCTGTGCCCAGAAGTTTCAACGCTTTTTCCATTCCTTCAAATTCAACTTCGGCCAGAAACCCAAGATGCCCAAAGTTAACGCCAAAGACCGGCACATTATATTTCACCAGTTCCCGCGCCATGCGCAGAAATGTGCCATCGCCTCCCAACGAGACCGCCGCGTCCAATCCGGCGGCTTTCTCATTACAGGCATCCAGGTGATATTCTTCTGCCAGTTCCTGCGGAACTGCCACGCGGATATTATGCTTTCGACAAAGCGCAAGTATCGCTTCAAAATGCACCCTAACCTTGACAATGTTCATATTGGGAAAAATCCCCAGCTTAATCGTTTTGTCCATGTTTTTTTCCTTTATCTGTCTAACGCGTTGTGGGACTGTCCGACCAGGCTTTCTATATCCGGATCGCAATCCGCATCTTCCGCGCCGTTTGTCAAATACAACAGATATTCAATATTGCCCTCCGGTCCTTTTACCGGTGAATAATCAAGTCCCCTGATACAAAATCCTTCAAGCCTTGCAAACGCAATAACATTTCGGATCACTTCCTTATGTATTTCCGGATCGCGGACAACACCCTTTTTTCCAACATTTTCCTTACCCGCCTCAAACTGCGGCTTGATCAGCGCAAGCACAAACCCTTCCGGTTTTAAAATCCGTTTAACAGCGGGAAGTATTTTATCCAACGAGATAAATGCCACATCAATAGAAGCACCGTCCACCGGTTCCGGCAAACTATCTTCTGTCAGCGTTCTGGCATTCGTCCGCTCCATGTTAACGACCCTGGGATCGTTTCGCAGCTTCCAGTCTAACTGTCCATATCCGACATCTACCGCATAGACCTTGACAGCGCCATTCTGCAGGGCGCAATCGGTAAAGCCTCCGGTAGACGCGCCGATATCTGCCATCACTTTCCCGGCAACAGAAATAGGAAATACCTGTAATGCTTTCTCCAGTTTCAGACCGCCCCGGCTCACATACCGCAGCCGGTCTCCAAGAATCCGTATCGCTGCGTCTTCTTTCACCGGCGTGCCGGGTTTGTCTATTTTCTGCTCATCCACCAGGATCTGCCCAGCCATGATAGCGGCCTGTGCTTTTGCCCGGCTGGCAAATAACCCTTTTTCCGTAAGATAAGCATCCAATCGAATCTTCTTCTTTTTTTCCATCATGCCTTTTTCATCCAGTCCAAGATTCTGTCTGCCATCAATTCAGGAGTAAGTCCGATATCCCGCAGCAGCAGCTTCCGGTCTCCCTGGGATATAAACTCATCAGGAATGCCAAAATTCAAAACCAAAGTCTTATCCAGCAGTCCATGATTATTCAGCGCCTGCACTAGCACTTCCCCGACACCGCCAATGACGGCGCCCTCTTCCATGGTAACAATGCAATGCGTATCTCTGGCATCCTGAAATAACATTTCTGTATCCAACGGCTTTGCGAAACGCATGTTGACAACACCGGCAGAAACTCCTTTTTCCTGCAACAGTTCCGCTGTCTTTTCCGCTTCGGAAACCATACTGCCGATAGCCCAGAGAGATACATCCGTTCCTGTGCGAATTCGTTCCGCACGCCCGATGGGAAGAGTGTGCAACGCTTCACTGCAGTCAACTCCCAGCCCGCTTCCCCTCGGATATCGCAGTGAAATCGGGCCGTCATCATATTCCATCGCCGTTGCAAGCATATGGCGCAACTCGTTTTCATCCTTAGGGGCCATAATGACCATGTGCGGCATCGGTAACAGATAGGCATAATCAAACACGCCGTGATGGGTGTAGCCGTCGTCGCCGACAAGTCCGGCCCTGTCCATACACAGCTTTACAGGAAGCTTCTGCATACATACATCATGCAGGACCTGATCGTAGGCGCGCTGCATAAATGTAGAATAAATCGCTGCGACTGCTTTGATACCCTGAGTTGCCAGACCGGCGGCAAACGTGACTGCATGCTGTTCTGCAATCCCCACATCGAAAAAGCGGTCCGGAAACCGCTGCGCAAAACCGGTCACGCCGGTACCATCCGGCATGGCAGCCGTTATTGCAACGATTCTCTTATCCTTTTCAGCTAATTCAACAAGCGTCTTTCCAAAAACATCGGTATAGGAAGGAGGCGCTCCAGGCTTGGTAATCTTTTTACCGGTAGCAATATCAAACGGACCCGTGCCGTGAAATTTATTGGGACTTTCCTCTGCCGGAGCATATCCCTTTCCTTTTTTTGTTATCACATGGAGCAGAACCGGGCCGTCTTCTTTTTTAGCTGCCGTCAGCATAGGTATCAGCGCTTCAATATTATGCCCGTCTACCGGTCCGAAATATTTGATGCCAAGATGCTCAAACATAGACTCCGGATTTACCAGATATTTCACGCCCGTCTTCACGCGGTCGATGGCTTCCAGCACGTCATCGCCATGCTCCAGCCCGCTAAGCCAGTTCTCCAGATTATGCTTCAGGCGGTTATAGGTTTCCCCTGTCCGAAGCTGATATAAATATTGGGACATAGCGCCCACATTTTTTGAAATCGACATCTCATTATCATTCAGTATAATGATCAGCCGCCGTTTTGTATCGCCAACATGATTCAGCGCTTCAAAAGACATTCCGCCTGTCATGGCGCCATCGCCGATAATGGCGACTACATGATAGTCGTCCCCCAGCAGATCCCTGGCCGCCGCAATTCCGTCCGCTGCGGAAATCGAGGTTGACGAATGCCCTACGCCAAATACGTCGTGTTCACTTTCCTGCCTTTTTGGAAAACCGGAAAGTCCTTTATATTGGCGCAAAGTTGGGAATCTGTCTTTTCTTCCCGTTATTATTTTATGTATGTAAGCCTGATGCCCTACGTCAAAGACAAACTTGTCTCTGGGAGAATCAAACACCCTGTGCAGCGCAATCGTCAGTTCAACCACGCCAAGATTGGGGGCCAGATGTCCTCCGTTCTTAGAAACAACATCCAACATCAGCTGCCTGATTTCCGCAGCCAGCCGGTTCATTTCTTCCAGCGAAAGCATCTTTAAATCTAACGGGCTGTTTACCCGGTCAAGTATCCTATCCCTCGACATTCCAATCCACCCTTCAACAAATGTCAGTTCTTACGATGGCACATCATTTTAGCCAACTCGCGCAACGGTTCCGCTTTGTCGCCAAATGTTTCGAGACAGCGCAAGGCTTCTTCCGTTGTCTCATCGGCCATTTTCCGTGCGCCATCCAACCCGAATAAGGTCACGTACGTTGATTTATGATTTTTTTCATCGCTGCCGATAGGTTTTCCCAATTCTTCATCGGTGCTGGTAACATCCAGAATATCGTCTTCAATCTGGAAGGCAAGTCCCACCAGCTCGGCAAAGCGGGTCAATGCAAGCAGCTGCTCATCCGTTGCTCCCGCCAGATGGGCTCCTCCACGGACAGCGGCAATAAACATGGCGCCCGTTTTCCCCTCATGCAGCGTCTTTAATTCCCTGGCAGTAATCTGGCGGTTCTCTGCTTCCAGATCCAGCGCCTGCCCTCCGACCATGCCGAAATTTCCCGCGCACATGGCAGTTTCATGCACAAACTCAACCAGTGTTGAAGGTTTCACGTTGCGCTGTTCCAACATCACTTCAAAGGCCAGCGTCAACAGGCCGTCGCCGGCCAGCAGGGCCATCGCTTCTCCAAACACTTTATGATTTGTCAGGCGTCCGCGACGGTAATCGTCGTTATCCATGCACGGTAAGTCGTCATGGATCAGGGAATATGTGTGGATCATTTCCAATCCGCATGCCGCCGGCAAAAAATCATATCCGTTCGCCCCCACGGCATCTGCCGTTGCCATGAGAAGAATAGGACGGAGCCTCTTGCCCCCGGCCAGCAAACTGTATTTCATAGCGTCATCCACGTTGGAGATGCCGCGCTTTTCCATCCGTTTTTCCAGATAATTGTTTACCAGCTTCTTCCGGCTGTCATAATATTGCATAAAATCCATCAGTCATTTCCCTCCCAGTCGGAACCAGCGCTTTCTTCTTCCATTTCCGCAAAATCTTCCGTATGGTAATCGGTTTCATCGTCCGGATCCACTACCAGCTTTTTCACAGTCGCCTTAGCCCGATTCAGTTTTTCCAGACAGATCTTGCTCAATTCCGTCCCCCTCTGAAATTCCTCTATCGCATCTTCCAGCGGCAATTCTCCGTTCTCCAGCTTTTCAACCACGGCTTCCAGTTCCGAAAGCGCTTCCTCAAACTTTATATTTTTTGCAATTTTTTTACCTGCCATCGTCGTCCTGCCTTTCTATCTGTTGGATAACCGAATATATCTTTCCGTCATTCAGACGGGTGCATATCTCTTCGCCCCAGCGCGCAGCTGAAACCGATTTTAAAAGTTCTCCCTGCTCGTTCAACGTCACGGAATACCCGCGAGCCAGCACGTTCAGGGGGCTGACCGCCTGCAACCCGGCAGCCTGCAAAGCAAGCTTCTGTTCCTTGTTCCGCAGCAACTCCCGGATTCGTTCATTCCCTCTCCGCCAGGTTTCTCTATACTGAGTCTCATAACCTTCCGGAAAGGAAGCCTGATTATAAAAAGCTTTCTGTACTGCTGTAAAACGCTGTTCTGCTTTTTCCAGAATCCGATCCGGTCTTTTCAGTACTTTGATTGCCTGCTGCAGCCTGAACTCTCGGTTTTCTATCCTGACAGGCAAAGAGCGGCGCAGCTTTTCCATCGTTCTGTCAAGCCGTTCTTCCGCCCGGTCTATGATACGCAACGGATCCTGCAACATCCGGCTGGCAGCTGCTTTCTGATACAATCGGGTCCTTTCCTGCAACATCCGCAGGACTGCTTTCTCCAGCTTCTGGCGTTCCCGCTCTATCTGCCGGCGATATTGTCCTGTATCCGCAACCGCAAGTTCCGCTGCCTGAGAAGGAGTCGCGGCCCGTTTATCTGCAGCAAAATCCGATAAAGTAAAATCCGTTTCATGCCCTACTGATGAGATCAGCGGAATTTCTGAAGCGGCAATCGCCCTGACAACGATTTCTTCATTAAATGCCCATAAATCTTCCATGGAACCGCCGCCCCGGCCTACGATCAGCACGTCGGCCAACCGGTGACGATTCATGAAACGAATCGCTTTCGCAATTTCACCTGCCGCCGCTTTTCCCTGCACCTGTACAGGATACAGCAATAACTGCACGCCTGGATCTCTGCGCCGCGATACGGTGATTACATCCCTTACGGCAGCACCCGCAGGAGAGGTAATGATCCCAACCGTCTGCGGATGTTCCGGCAGTTTTTTCTTTCTCTGCTCTGAAAACAGGCCTTCTGCCGCCAGTTTGTTCTTCAGATTTTCATAGGCCTGCATCAGATTGCCGGTTCCTTCTGCGATCAGCTGATCTGTATACAGTTGATAAACGCCGTCTCTTTCATAGATGCCGATACTTCCAACTGCTACTACCGTATCCCCGTTGACGGGATCCTGCAGCAGATGGGACGCCTGACGTCGAAACATAACGCACTTTAACACGCCTGTACTGTCTTTTAAAGAAAAATAACAATGCCCGGAAGGATATCTCTTAAAATTACTGATCTCCCCCCGAACCTGAACATTTGTAACTCTGCCGCTGCTTTCCACCAGATTTTTAATCAGGCGGTTCATTTCAGTAACACTGTAGGTATGAATCTCAGCCATGCCTTTCCCCCTGACGATATGCAAACGCCGCGCACCCTGCAGCATTATCGCAACTGTAACGGCTATCCGGAACCCAGACTTTAATATGCCGCCTGGCCAGTTTCGCTTCCACATGCCGCCGGATCCATTGATTGGATGAAACGCCGCCAGCCAGAATCACCTGGCTTATATTATTTTCCCCGGCCGCATTGCGGATCATCCGTACAAAGGTCTCGGCCAGCCCCCACTGCACGCCTGCCGCCAGATCTGCCGGAACCGCTCCCTTTTCCAGTTTTCGCAACACAGCGGTACAGGGACCGGAAAAGCTTACATTGGTCTTATGTACAGACACCGGGATCTCACAAATCTCCCTGTGCTGTTCCGCCAGTTTTTCCATGGCAGGCCCTGCTGGAAAGGAAAGCCCCATCGCAACGCCCACACGGTCTATAAACTGTCCCGCATGCAGGTCCAGGCTGGAGCCAATTTCTGTAAGGGTATATGATGATCCTGATTTTTCCACAAGCAGCAGATCCGTAGTCCCGCCCGACGCATGTAAAAACAGGAAACGATCCGTTTCCGGCCCTCCGGCAGACCACAGTGCCGCTTCCAGATGATTTTCCTGATGACTGATCTGCCAAAGCGGAACATGACACAAAGCGGCCATTGATCTGGCAAATCCCAGCCCGGATAAAAAGGCAGGCATGTATGAATCTTCCAACGGACGGGGACGGTATGACACGCCGATTCCCCTGACAGAAAAATCGTGGCCTTTTACAGCCTGTTCCATCAGATCAGGAAGGTTACGGGTATGCTGATATAACATTTCCGACTGCTGTAAACCGCATCCCCCGGGTTTCACTTTCAAAATACGGCGGGCTTCCGTTACCGCTCTTCCCCTCCGGTCCATAAACAGGACCGATGTAGTGTAACAACTGGTATCGATGCCCAGATAAACTTCCTCTGTCATTTTTCTTCCCGCATCAATTTGCCCAATACCCCATTGATAAACCGGGCCGACTTGTCTGAACCGAACATTTTTGCCAGTTCTACCGCTTCATTGACAGCAACGGTAACCGGAATTTTCTCTTCCGCAAATCGCATCTCATAAATCGCTATGCGCAGAATATTCCTGTCTATCCCAGGCATCCTTTTAACTTCCCAGTTGATTGCGTACCGACCGATCAATTCATCAATCAAAGCCAAATTTTCAGCGGTGCCTTTCAACACTTTTTCAGCATATTTAAACGCCTTTTCCGCTTCCTCGCTCTTTTCCTCTTCCTGCTGCACTTCTAACGCAATGGCCAGCGCTTCGTCAGCATCAGCATGCGTATAATCCATCTGGAACAAACTTTGTAAAACCATTTCTCTTGCCACTCTACGAATCATTGCAGGCATTCCTCCGTTTATTTATGATATCCGGGCGGAAGGAGCCGGTCCAGCCACTCCACCAGGTCTTCCTTTTTGTCAATCTTATAACCGATAAAGAATCCTCCGGCAACAAACAGCATCAAAAACAGCGTACGCCAGAAGCCTATCACCAAAAACAGCGACGCAACAATCAGCCCGGTCAGCGAACACAGGAAACGACCGCGATAATTGAGCCAGATGTCGGTAAATATATCCTTTAACATCGCAGTTCCTCCCCTTGCTTACCCTTTGTCCTTACCGTTATTCTTTATTTTCTTAAAATAAAGCTCTATATTTTTTACCTCAAGCCCTACCACTTTTTTTATGGTTTCTTTGATATTATCTTTCACTTCTTCGGTAATTTCAAACACATTCACACCCGGTTCAAGAGAAGCATGGATACGGGCATTGATCGTGGTTTTATCTTCCATGTCAACAGCTACTTTTACGCTGTAAATACCGTATACTTCCTGAGCAATGTCTGCGATATAGTCTTCCAGCGCCCTTTTGGAAACTACAGTCTTTCCGGAATCCGCATCCGCCAGCGTCAGGGAGCTGCTGTCCCCAATCAGCCCGATGCCGGCCAGCAACAACCGGACACTGAGAACGAACAGTATTACGCCGCCTGCCGCAAATTCCCAGTTTCCCGGCAATTCTGTAATAATATGCGCAAAGGCGACAGACGGAATGATTCCTATTGTAATCAAAATTACTACGACAGCAAAGAGCGCCATCAGCAGCGTATATAATGTCAATATGATTCGATCCGGTATTCCCATATACCCCACTCCTTAATTAAAAATAGTTCCCTGCTTTTCCTCATCCGGGTTGTTGAAGCTGATCTCCAGCGCGCTTTTTTCCCTGCGCCGCACTCCCTCAATATGGACGTCGACAAATTCAGCCGTATACTCCGTCATCTCGTCCACTGAGCTTTTGATCTTCTTTTGCAGCTTCATTGCAACTTCAGGAATATTACAGCCATACTCCACAGTTACATATACGGAAATCCGGCAGCTGTGCCCGGTAACTTTCACGCGAACGCCCTTCGCCAGGCTTTTCTTTCCCAGAAAATTACTGATCCCTTCTCTGAATCCCGTACTCATCGCAACGACTCCGGGGACATCCAAAGCGGCCAGACTTGCAACGATAGCAATCACGTCGTCGGCAAGTTCAATATATCCAAGGTCTTCTTCTTCCGAAACAGCCGCAGGCTGGTTCGTAAACTGTTCCGGCTCCGAGCCTTTTCGTTTTGTATCTGTCATCTGTACCTCCCCGAATCCGGCATAACGAAATGATATGAGTTTATATACCTGTACAGATACCGTAGCCCCTGTCGTCGAATCGAATCGGACGACAGAGACAAAAAGTGCAAGTATCCCCCATTTTTGAATTATGTATTATTATACCATACTAACAATAATAATAAAAGAAAAAAGGACTTCTTTTCAGAAGTCCTTTGTAAGACTACAGCTTAAGCGCGCTGAATGTAATCGCCGCTACGGGTATCGATCAGCAGATGATCGCCTTCGTTGATAAACAGAGGAACCTTGACTACATACCCTGTATCCATGGTTGCCGGTTTGTTTCCGCCAGTCGCCGTATCGCCGCGAATACCCGGTTCTGTCTTGACAACGACAAGTTCAACCGTATTCGGCAGTTCCACGCCCAAAATGCGGTTCTCAAAAGAAATGACCTTTACATCCATATTTTCTTTAAGGAAGTTAATGCCATTGCCAATCTGTTCTTTTGTCAGTTCAGTCTGTTCGTATGTATCATTATCCATAAATACATAGTTTCCATCGCCTTCATACAGATACTGCATGACGCGGCGGTCGATATTGGCTTTCGGCAGACGTTCGCCGGCATTAAATGTTCGTTCAACTACCGCGCCGGTTGCCAGATTACGCATCTTGGCGCGTACAAAGGCGGCGCCTTTGCCCGGTTTTACATGCTGAAACTCCACAACCTGCCAGGGATCGTTGTCGATTGTTACAGTCAGGCCCGTTTTAAATTCGTTGGTAGATACCATAGATACATCCTCCTGTGTTTCTGATAAAATCAATTTATCTTTTTATAATTATTAAAAATTAATGCCTTTACACAATTTCTGTCAGCGTTTTCTTCAGGCCGGTCAGACTCCGCGCGCCCTCTTTGGTAAGGACAACGGTATCTTCGATCCGGACTCCGCCTTTTCCTTGAATATAAACACCGGGCTCAATGCTGAAGACCATGCCCTCTTCCAGGACCATATCGCCTCTGCTGTTAATATTCGGAAGTTCGTGGATCTCCAATCCGACGCCGTGACCGAGACCATGCGTAAAGTATTTACCATAACCCCGGGACTCAATATATTCACGGATCATCGCGTCCAGCTCCCTGCCGGTGATGCCGGGTTTTGCCGCCTTGATTCCGCGGTACTGCGCTTCCTGTACGACGGTGTAGACTTCCCTGTGCCAGGAATTCGCCATCCCCATTACAATCGTCCGTGTCGTATCGGAATGATATCCGTTGTATAAGGCGCCAAAATCAAACGTCACAAAATCGCCGACCTCAATTGCTTTATCCGTCGGCGCTCCATGGGGCAATGCGCTGCGATATCCGGACGCCACGATCGTATCAAAGGAAACGCCTTCCGAACCAAGACTGCGCATATAATATTCCAGTCTGGCTGCCAACTCCTTTTCCGTCATCCCGGATCTGATCTCCCTGAGCAGTCTTTCAAAGGCGCCATCGGCAATCTTAAAGGCCTGCCACAGATCTTCCAGTTCGCGTTCATCTTTTATCAGGCGTAACGGGCGCAGATCCACACTGATCATTTCCGTATTTTCCGGCAACAGACTGCCTAACAGCTTCGCCTCTTCATAAGAAAACACGTTCCCATCAAACCCAATCTTTTGATGCGTTCCGATCAGTTCTGCCACAGCTTCCCAGATACTGCTATTATGGCTGGCTTTGTATTCCATCACACGGCAATATTTTAACTGTGAACGCGCCTGCTCGGTATAACGTCCGTCAGTAATCAGCACAGCAATCCGGTCATCCGCGTATAGAATACTGGAATCTCCGGTAAAACCGGTAAGGTAACGAATTGTACAGGTATCTTTGACAGCAATGCATTCTAAGCCATGTTCTTTCATGAACTTAAATATTCTGCCTATTCTTTCCATAACGTTTCATACCTTCTTTTGTTTACATTAGTTATGCCAAATTATTTTATCATATTATCCGTATTTACGCTACTATAAATTTCATATATGCACAGAGCCGCCACATTCCCTTCACAGACAGCCCTAACTGTTTCTCATTTTATTTTTCTGCGAAGAATCGACGATACCGGTACCGGTTCATCAGCGGCGCAGGTAAAAATCTGCTGCGCGTGCGGCGCGCAGTCAATGGAAATACCGTCCCGGTCGCGCATCGCCTGTAAAACCAGCTTTCCCAGACTTCCATCCGGACAAAAGACCTCCAACTCTTCCCCGGCCTTCATGTTGTTCCGCTGTTCCACCGTCAATCGTCCGGCCTCCCATTTTTTTACCAGTCCAACAAACTCATGCGTCTGCAGATAAGAAGACGTTGCATAGACCTGTGCGTCTGCATCCGGTTTTCCCAATGCAAATCCTGTAGTATACGGACGGTGAGAGACTTTTTCCAGTTCATCCAGCCATTCCTGTTTCACGGCGAATCGATCCGGGGCTTCCCAGCAGGCATCAATCGCCCTGCGATATACACTTGCCACACTGGCTGCATAGTGGGCGCTCTTCATGCGGCCTTCGATCTTGAGACTGCAGATACCGGCCCCCATCAGTTCAGGAAGATACGGCAAAAGGCAGAGATCTTTGGAATTCATAATGTAAGTGCCCCGTTCATCCTCCGCCACATCATATACTTCACCGGGGCGGTTCTTTTCTGTCAAACCGAATTCCCAGCGACAAACCTGCGCACAGGCGCCACGGTTTCCGTCGCGTCCGGTTAGATAACTGCTGAGCCAGCAACGGCCGGAATATGAAATACACATGGCTCCATGAACAAAAGCCTCCAGTTCAACCTCCGTGCGACTGCCAATCTCCTTCATTTCCGCAAAGGACAGTTCCCTTGCAAGGACAACGCGGCTTGCGCCCATCTGTTCCCAGGCTCTTACACCCGCCCAGTTTGTCGTATTGGCCTGCGTGCTGACATGTAACGGCATATCCGGCACGACCTGTCGCGCTATGGACCATATGCCTAGATCGGAAATCAGCAGGGCGTCGACCTGAATGTCCTGTAAGGCCTGAAGATAATCCGGCAATTCCTTCAGGTCTTCGTTATGAGCAAAAATATTGACCGTCACATAAACTTTCCTGCGCAGGCTGTGGGCAAATTGTACAGCTTCCTTCATTTCATCCAGCGAAAAGTTGCTGGCAAAAGCCCGCAGTCCAAAAATCTTACCGCCCAGATAGACCGCGTCGGCGCCATACAACAGGGCCATTCTCAGTTTTTCCATATTTCCCGCCGGAGCCAGCAGCTCAGGTTTAACCAATTTTCTCATCATACTGCCTCACAAATCACTCTTTACAAAAAAATCGCGGCACTTTCATACCGCGATTCTCTCCATGCTCATCGCAAATTTTCTGTATCGGTTGTTCTCTCATAATAACAACCGCAAAGGCACACCAGACCCACATCGGTCAGCAAAACCTGAAAGTATGCGTCAATCATTTTTGTGGATCTCTTCAATGGCCCTTAAATGTTCCTGATACGTTTTGGTAAAACGATGATGTCCATCTTTCTCCGCCACAAAATACAAATACTCCGTAGCTTCCGGATTCAAAACCGCTTTGACGGCATCAATCCCGGGGGAAGCAATCGGTCCCGGCGGCAGGCCGGGATTCTGGTACGTATTATACGGACTTTTTATCTGTGTATCCGCAATCGTCACTTCTTCCTTCTGTGAACCCAAAAGATACTGGATCGTTGTATCCGACTGGATCGGCATGTAAATATGAAGCCGCTTCAGGAATACGCCGGCAATACGGGCCTGTTCTTCCGGGAAAACCGCTTCCAGTTCCACCATTGCCGCCAGATTGATTAAATCCCGCAGATTCATCTTCTTTTCTTTTGCAAGCAAGGGGATTTTTTCCCTGTTCATCTCAGAGTTAAATGTCCTGACCATCAAAGCAAGGATCTCTTTTTCCGACATGTCCGGGTCAAGCTGGTACGTGGTCGGGAAAATAAAGCCTTCCGCTTTAAATATGACATCGGGATTGCTGGTTTCCATATAAGGATACGGCGTATAATTCCGGGCTGCTTCCTCAAATTTCCTTGCATCCCCCAGCCCTTCCGCTTCCAATTTCCGGGCCGTCTTAACCACATTGAAACCTTCCGGCACAGTGAATTTGACATTGTAGGTCTGTCCTTTGGACAGGATATCTACAATTTCACTGTTAGACATACCGCCAACGATCTCATACCGTCCGGCTTCCAGTTTTCCGGCCAGCCCCCTGATCCTCGCTTCCATCCGGAACGCCTCCGGCGTTTTCACCAAATGCTTCTTATGTAACAAATCAGCAATATCCGCTGTTGTCATCCCCGGCTTTATGGTCACCAGATAACGATGCCCTTTTGCAAACTCCGTATTGTTCCCCGTATAATACAATAGCCAGTAAGCGCCAAGCCCAAGCATCAAAGTAAACGCGAGCAATAATGGAATAATGCGTTTGATCAAGTCCATTACCTCCGTTATTTAAGTTATAAATCAACGCTTTTTACAAAGCAAACCTGCAGCAGGTCATGCTTCCAGATTTTCATAAACCTGTTTCGCCTTTTCAAATTCCTCATCAGAGGGAACCTGAATATCAACTTCCCCATTCTCATCCGTAACCACTTTCGCAAGGATGATATTTGTATCCTCCTCATCATCCTCCTCGTCATGGTCATGCCCGTCGCAGCAGTTTTCCGCATGATCGTGTTCACAACCGCAACTGCATTCTTCTCCCTCTTCCGCGAAAATTGACGGATCCACTTCAAGCAAAGCGACATAATCGTCATTTCCCACTTTGAACTTGCTTTCTACAACAAAGCAGTGTTCCTGTCCGTCATCATCCGTAAATTCATACGTTTCAATAGTCTCTTCCACAGCATTTGCAATCTCTTTTTCAGTCATGTTTTTGCTCCTTATCTTCTTTTTTAAGATTATCGATAAATTTAAAAAGTATTTTATGAAACCGTGGGGAATTTGTCAATCAAAATAATGAAGCTCCTGTTTTTTCCCCGATTTTGATTTCAGCGCTGCCCTTATCATTCGTAATGATGGACGCTTCATATTTGGTACGTCCCAGCTTTATTTCCGTTTCCTTTGTACCGAAACGCCCATTCTGAATTACTATATTCCCCTCAAGAAAGCGTAATTCCTCGCTTCGGGGCCCGTTTTCAGAGTAATAATACCGGCCTTTTCTTAACGAAAAATGTCCGTCGCCGACAGCAGAATCCACCTGATTTTTACCTGTAATTCTCGCCTCGGCAGACACCAGCCCGGTCACCCGGTTTTCCGTAAGCTGGGCCGCGTCCATATTGTTTCCGGCAAGAGAAAACGCATACTCTTTACCTGGCAGGTTTAAATAACCGGCAAGGGAAATGGCCGCCCCGGCGCCCTGCGCCGATGCGTTTTTTAAAGTAATCTTCCCATTCTCCCAGATAAATTCACCTTTCACATCCATCAGCTTCAGCGGCTCTGCAAAGATGTACGCGCTTCTGAAATCTCCAGTCAGTTTCGGTTCTACCGCAGTGCCGGTCACTTTTCCAGTAAAGCTGACAGCAGCATCGTCCAGATACATACCGCTGCTAAGGGACTGGGTTTTAAACCGGTCTGCCGAAAAAGTCAGGTCAAAACCCGGAGGCAACGGCGTACCCCTTCCGCTTTTTATTGTTCCCCGCATCGTGACAGGCATGCCGTACACATTGGCCTGAAGATTCTGCAGAAATGTTACATCCCTGTCGGCGGAAAAACTTCCCTCTCCGTCCGTAAACGGCACATCAAAGAATTCCCCCGACATGTTCCGGGGTTTGCCTTCCATCTGTATATGCCATCCCTGATCGTCTTTGGAAGCCACAACTTTTACAGTCGGAACACGTCCTGATGCAACCTTTATATTTTTCAGATCCGGATACATGGCCAGAAGATCTGCTACCGCGGCGTTTTTCATTTCACCGGTTACCTGCGCCGTCCCGGTTTCATACGTCATATTCAATACAAGATCGCAATCGTTCTTGCTGGCTGTGGTGCTGGCCCGGAGCACCGGATACTGCTTAAAGGCCATCTGTGAATTGATGCGCGAAAGCACGACCTCTTTTCCATTAGAGTCCAGCTTTAAAACGCCATCCTTCAATTCGATGAGACCGCGAAACCGCGTCGGCCTGTCTTCCACATCCCCAGCCAATTTCCTGCCGGTCGCCGCGTTTTTTCCCGCAAACTGCAATAAATTCAGAAGATCGAGCCCCTGTCCTTCCACATAAACGCCATGAAACTCCGGCCGGTTGAGAACGATGTTGGTAACGGACGCAATCCCGCCGCCATTCCGGAGGGCGTCAAAAAAGTTGACCGACACAGTAGCCATCGGTAATTGCATTTTTACCTGCCCATTCGGCGCTTTCCATGTCAGATTCCGGATTTCAACATCGCCGGCAAAACCGGCATTGATCTTTTCATACTCCAGCGTCCCGGCCACAACATTTTGACTGGCAAGCATCTGCTCCGCCAGTTTTGTAGCAGCGCCGCCGCCGGTTTTTATAATCAGAGCAATGACAACCAGGACTGCCAGCGCACCGCCCATGATAAATCTGTTTTTCTCTGAGATTCTCTCCACACTCTTCCCCTGTTTCCTGCAAGAATATTACTTCCGGTTTCCATTATGAACCGCGCAGCTTCTTGCTGTCGAGATAATTCTGCAATATGACGACCGCAGCCATCATATCAATCACCTTACGCCGCTTCTTTCTCTGCAGATCCGCATCAATCAGCACCCGTTCCGCAGCCACAGTAGAAAGCCGTTCATCCCATAAAACGACAGCTACTTGCGGGAAACGACCTTTCAGTTCTTCGGCAAACATTTCTGAAACTCTGGCGCGTTCGCCAATCGTTCCATTCATATTTTTGGGATACCCTAATACAATCTCTTCCACTTCCCACGCGGCGACCAGTTCCCCAATACGCGTGAAATCCCTCTCGGGCGAAGTCCTCCGGATAGTTTCCACCCCATTGGCGATCAAACCGGTCAGATCACTGACCGCCACACCAATGGTACGGGTCCCCAGATCCAACGACATGCTTCTCATATCGCGTTTCCTACTTTTTAATTCCGGACAGATAGCTTTCCAGCAGTTCTTCCACTAATTCGTAGCGCTCGTATTGCCGCAGCTTGTTTCGCGCATCTTTAAAACTGGTAATATAAGTCGGGTCGCCGGAAAGCAGATACCCCACCAGCTGGTCTTTCGGATTATATCCCTTTTCTTTTAACGCTTCGCATACTTCACGGATCGTTTGTTCAACCGGAGCTTTTTCACGATTTCTCTTAAACATCATAGTTTCCTGGGATACATTTGCCATTTCGATCACTCCTTTTCATTACACGCATCATTCCTCATTAACCATACGGGAACTCATGCTATATTACAGAACACTTTATAATGTTATATTGTATCACACTTTCATCATATTCGTTTCGTTTTTCCGATAAAACAGCAATATTTCACTAAAAATTTACGATTTATATTTTCTTATATCTTCTGTGCAATGTCTTTCAGTTTTTTCTGCACATATAAGAAAAGGGGCAATTGTCGCAGTGGTTCGTATTTACATTAAAGTCGCTTTCCTCTTTTTTATCTGCGATCTCACTGCAAAGCTGCGCAATCTCCTGCCGGTAATCCTCGTCCGGCAACTTCCATTCGCTGCAGTTCCGAATAAAATGAAGAGCTGCCGTTTTCACCGGTTTTTGCAACAAAGTTTCGGCCGCCATCTTATATAAAGCAAGCTGCCATGCGTACCCGCGGCTTACCGCCCCGTCCTGCGTTACCTGTCCGGACTTATAATCTACAAGCTGCAGCGATCCGTCCGGCATCTCTGCAATGCCGTCAATAAATCCAGTAATCGTAAAAGTGTGTCCGCCATGCTGCAGCAGAGGGAGCTGGAATCCGTATTCCGCATATTTCTGATGAACGGAAAATGCCTGGTACAATTCAGAACGAAGATATCCCTGCAACAAAGTTTCCACCTCGCCGGCAATGGCCGGACGGCCATAGGTCAGTTCTTCCGCGCTCTCCCTGTAAAAGCCGCGCCACACTTCTTCCTCTTCCCTATATTGATGCGCCATGCGCCACTTTGCATATTTTTCCAGCACTTCATGAACCAGCGATCCCAACGCGGCCGCCGGGAGTTTATCGCCATGCGTCACCTGCGATTCCAACGCAGGAATCTCTTCAATCGCCTGATAATAATAACGGCGCTGGCAATATGCATATTCCTGCAGCGAAGATGCAGAAAACCATGTCAGGGAACTGCCTCCATACGAATCCAACGGCCGGATATTCTGCAACGCCAGCTCAAATTCCCCGGCTGAAAGCTCCGGTATTTCTGCAGCGGGCTTCACCGCATCCTGTCCCCCCGGCATAGCGTCGGCCGCTATATCTGTCCGTAAAATGCCTTCGTATCCTTCCGGCAGAACATCCAACAAAACGCACATCCAGTGCGACGACGAAGAATTGCCTTTTGTATCGGCAAGGCCGCCGGACATGATCAACCTGTCCCGGGCCCGCGTCATGGCAACATATAACAGACGGATCTTTTCCTCCTGTTCCTTTTCTTTGTCAGTCTCCTTAATCGACTTCAACACACTGCTGGCGCTGAGGAACCCCTCGTCATCACGGACGGAAATACCCAGTCCCATGTCCGGCAACCAGTCGGACGTATCCGTGTTCGCCTGCCCTCTGGCATCCATAAACGGAATGGCGACTACGGGAAATTCCAATCCTTTGGACTTGTGCACCGTCATCAGCAGTACTGCATCATCTGTCTGAACGTCGGCCGCTGCTTCTCGGACGTCTTCTTCTTTCATCTGCAACAGATGCAGACCAAAATCCCGGACCGTTCCATTCTTTTCTGCAGCAAACGTATCCGCCATCCGAAAGAACTTCCTAATATCCGCCAGCTGTTCTTCTCCATTCTTCTGCATCGCCAGCACCATTTCCGGATGGAGAACGCGTTGCAGCTCCCTGCAGAAATCGGGAAGATTCAGCACAGTTCCCGCAGTCAGCAGACGCTTCATCGTCAAAACGCAACGGGACAGCAGAGTCTCTTTTTCCGCTACAGTATACGACTGCAACAGAAAATCCCATAAAGAAAGTTTCACATCCCGGTTCCGGTTATAGTCCGCTAAATCCAGTAGCAATCGGGTCAGCTGTTCATCATGCAGGCCAAAATATACAGAACGCAATACCCCGGCCAGATTTAGATTATCATGGGGATTGCTTACGAAAGAAAACAGATGGATCATGTCCAGTATTTCAATCCGGTCGTAAAACCCCCGCCCATCCACTACGGCACAGGGAACATGCTGTTCCCGAAGCGCATCCGTCAAAACGGACACATGCGTCATCTTCTGTAACAGGACCGCCATATCCTTATATGCGGTTCCTTCCTTATGCAATGCCTGCAGCCGCTGCGCAAGCCAATGCGCTTCCTTTTCCCTGTTTGCCGCTACAGAATCGCCGCTATTATAATGAAATACACACAATTCCGGATCTCTGTCGCTGTCCCGGTGCGCCTCCAATGCTTCATAGAAAACATCCTGTCCCCGATTCATTCCCATCAGATCCGGGAATACCTTGTTGCAAAAATCCAAAACAGGAGCCACCGTCCGGAAATTGTCATTTAAGCAAATGCTCTCCCCGCCGGTCTCCTCAATTTCCTTTCTCACTCTGGCAAACACACTGACATCCGCGCCTCGGAAACGGTAAATAGACTGTTTCGGATCGCCGACCACAAACAGTCTTGTATCTTTCAGAATGTCTTTGTCGCCGCCACAGAGCAGATAGACAAGCTGCCGCTGCCGTTCATTGGTATCTTGAAACTCGTCTACCATAACGTACCGGAACCGCCGCCTGCATCCAGCCAATACATCCGGATGCTGTTCCAGCAGTTCCAACGCCATTTCTTCCAGATCGTCAAACCCCAGCATCCCCTGCTGACGCTTTTTATTTCCCAGCGTTTCCTGTACGCAAAGCAGATACTCTTCCCAGAAGGGAATCAGCGTCAGAGCCTTCCTGCATGCGGAATACAGCGCAACTGTTTCTAACCGGTCTTTTATAGTGCAGATCGCATCCTTATTCTTGCCGGTTTTTTTCAGCTTTTTTCCAATTTCCCGTAAAAAGGAAACATTCTCCGGCAAATCAATATCCGCCATCGCGTCCCGGATCCTGCCCAGGTTCGGCGCCAACACGTTTCTATTACCGGGCGCGGAAGAATCCGCCAGTTCCTCGGTGAATTCATCCCGCAGCTGTAAGGCCTGCCGCCTGATTTCTTCCGCCTGTTCTGTATAGGATAAAAGCAAATCCCCTTTTCGGAATTTTATTCCTTTTTGCAACAGCTTCTGCGTCTGCTCCAGCAGACTGCGGCTCCCGTATTCTCGGCAGAGCGCTGATGCTGCGGCATCCTGCCTGTGCAGCAACGAACGAAGCGTATCCCGGATCTCTTTCTTCAGGAAGTCTGTGTAATCATACTCTTCCATAATAATGAAATTCGGGTCAAGTCCGCATTCCACCGGATGTGCCCTTAGCAAACTGCTGCAGAAACTGTGTATCGTACCGACAGTCGCATTAGACAGGCCTTTCATCTGTTCCTCCCAGTATGCGCTGTCACTGCTGTCTGCAGCCCGCAATTCCATCTCTTTCCTTATTCGCTCCAACATCTCCGCCGCAGCCTTCCGGGTAAAGGTAACGGCGAGCACGTTCTTTGGCAGCACTTTCTTTTCCGGCTGCCCCATCCCAAGCGACAAAATATACAGGAAGCGCTGCACCAGCACCCGAGTCTTTCCGCTGCCGGCGCCGGCCGATACGGCTACGTTCGTATCTATGCAACGGATTGCTCTGTCCTGCGCAGGCGTAAACTCCAACTCAGCCATCAGACTCCTCCTCATTGCTATCCGGAGACAGTACGGCAGCACGGCAGATCCTGGCCGCCGGACAATATGCCTCGCATCCGTTGGTCGGCGTCGGGCTGAATCTCCCGTTGCGCATCTGCTGCAGCATGTTCCCCACCATTTCTTTCAATGCCTGACACAATGCAGCACTGTCGGCAAAGCCGGTTCTATTTCCGTCCGCATCCTTTTTCGTCGGCCGGGACTTCCAGGGAATAATTACATTTTCTGCCGCCCTGCCGGAAAAACAGAAATCGCTTTTCCGTTCCCCTTTCTTCAACGTGTAATAACTGCCGCCAATTACTGCGGCATTTTCATTTTTCGCAAATAACGTCTCCGCTGCCAGAATATACAGAGGCATCTGCAGGTCTTTGTCCATAAAATCCTTCCTGGCCGGCGCATCCCCGCTTTTGTAATCCGTAATATAATACGCGTTTTCCGCCCTGTCGATCCGGTCAATTTTTCCATTCAGAAAAATCCGTTCCCCGTTTTCAAGATCCAGCGAAAATTCCGTTTCATCTTTCCGCCCAAATTCCTTTTCCGTATAAACCGGGCGGAGATTTCCCGCTTCACTGTAACTGATCTCCTGTTTCAGCCAGCGGTGCAGCATCACGCGAAGCTGTTCCTTGTCATAATTCCACAGATCGCCGGTAAAGATCCTGCCGTCTTCTCCCATCTCCCGGCACACATCCTCAAAGACGGCATCCAGTTCATCCTGCAGTTCCTTCGTCCGGGACGATTCCAGTCCTTCTCCCAGATGACGGCTGACAAAACGTTCGAGAACCGTATGCAGGAGGCTCCCCCTCTGCATAGGATCAATATCTTCTTCCGCCGGTTCCGTTTCCTGCTGCTGCCAGCCATACATCACCAAAAACTTAAACGGGCACTGCCGGAATGTTTCCAGTTTAGACGCGCTGAAACGATTTCCGATATTCTTTCCCACCTGCTGTACAAGGAATTCATCTTCCAGCATCCCGTTCCATTTTGGTTCGTTCCCTGTGCGTTTCGCATCGCTCTGGCCGGCTTCTGCAAGAAGCGGATCCACCAGCCGTCCTAACCGGCCAGTCTCCCCCTTTCGCACCAGGGATGTTTCCAGTTCTTTCCGGGAAAGGCTGTTTTCCACCGTTTCTTCCCATGATTTTTTCTGAATTTCCAAATTCGTAAACAAAGCCCGGATCTCATTTATATAGGGCGACACATTCCGGTCGTCTTCCGTGGAATACGCCAGCACCAGCCGCTCCTCTGCCGCCACACAGGCATTGGCAAAAAAATGGATGTCTTCCTGATACCCATCTGCAGAACGAGGCAGGTCGATCCCCAGCGACGCAAGCTCGTTCCGCTCGCTGTCGTTATAGATCCAGTTTTCCTTTTTCAAAAATGGGAACTGGTTTTCCTGCAGCCCCAGCACATATACCTGCCTGCAGGAAATCTCCTCCAGATTCACTGCGGAAAGCACAAGGATCCCCTCCTTGTTTTCCGGCCGCAGCGACAGCATTTCCTCTTCCGCCGCTTCGGCTAACACATCCGCAAACACAGCGCAGGAAATGTTCCGGTCTCCCGATCCGCCCAAATGATAATCCTGTGGTATTTTTTGCAAAATGGACCGGATCGCTTCTTCTGCGCAGACGATATTTTTAAATTCCTGCAGCGACAGATCTCCCTGCCGATACAACAGTCCTGCTTTGGGAAAAAGAGACAGGGAGTCCAGCAAATTTTCCAGCAGCTTACAATAATCGGCCGGGGCCGCTTCCGCAGGTATCTGTTTTATCTGCTCCCAAAGGGAGGACAGCGCGGCATTTTCCACGCGACGGAACATCTGTTCCATAAACGCTTCGCAATTTGTATAATACCGCTGCGCCGCAATTTCCGTTACAATTTCCACAGGCAGTCCCAAAATAAACCGCTGCATCGGAAGCGATAAAAAGCGGATGCAGGCATCTGCCTTCTCCCTGCCATGCAGTGATGCCAGCTTCAAACCGGCCAGCATATAGTTAAAAAGAGGATTGGCAGAAAGGGAAGCGCCGGCCGTCATCTGCACCGGAATCCCATATTCGTCACACAATGCGCGGATCCCGCTGTATTCATCCATGCGCCGCACCACCACGGTAATCTCATCCGGGCGGACCTTACGATCACGTATCTGTAATTTAATGTCGCGCAATACGGTCCGAATCTCTTCATTTTTATCCGCCGTCTGCCAGATTTCTATCCCGTCGGCGACAGGAACCGGTTTCGCCGCAGGGTTGCGCAGCCCCTGCAGGATATGCCGCAATGCGGGCTTCCGCTCCCTTGTCGGTGAAAAAGAAATCTGTTCCGTCGTTGCGTAGCCCATCAGACTGCCGTATGTAAATTCCGTCACGCCGTATAATTCCGGGCGCTGCGCCTCATACGGCAGCGCGATCCAGATATCCAGAAACCGGCTGAGCTGCCGGATCATCTCCAGCTGCAGCGCATCAAACTGATAAAAGCCCATTACATACAGCGCCTTCCACGAAAACGGACTGGATGTTCCGTCCAGAGCCGATACAGTTTCCACCGCCATGCGGTATAAGCCCTGTACATCAAACACGTCATGCTGAATCAGATACGCAAGGTATTCCCGGTACACTTCCGCTACTTCCCGATCCTTCTGGCAGAAAGACTCCGATCTTCCTTCCCAATGGGAAAACGCAGTCGCAATTTCATCCGGCGTCGCACCGCAGCTTCCTATCTGATCCATCAGAGCTGTCATGGAACGAAGGAATCCCTTTTTGGAAACCAGTCCCGCAAAATAATGCAGCTTCCCTTCCTGCGCCAGCCTATCCAGAATTTTTCCAACGATAAGTTCCTGCGTCCTGCGGCTGATCTTCCGCACGTGGTCCACCCCGCGCTGCCGCAGGACTGCATTAGCCAGATAATCAAAATTAACGGCATTGACTCCCCGGCTTCTGGCCCGCTGCACCAGCGCCCGGGAAGAAGTCACCAGCATGACATCGTTATACCCACGCGCCATCGCCTTCTCAAAGAAGATGTCGGCGGCACTGCAGCCAAGCGGAACTTTCACTATATGTAACATGCGGTCACCTTATTTCTTTCTCCCGTCTTCCTTTTTTTCTTTTTTGACAGCATCGTCACTTTTGCCAGATTTTCCGACAGAGCCGTCTTTACTGTCAGCTTTTCTGATTGTGATGACCTTCCCGGTGTCCGGATCCGTATACAGGATCGGCCCCAGCGTCAGTTTTCCGTTAATAATGCTGAACGCATCCGTCGTGATCGTTCCAAAGGGCATCTCGATTTTTGCGTCATAAATCTTAAGTTCCCTGTAGCGGTTGGAAAACCGCCCCTGCAAACTGTCAAAGGGAATGATGGAGTACCTTCCCTTACCGGATTTAAAATTACCATATATCAGGATGTGTCGGGGATTCCCGTCGCATCGCACCGTCAGTTCCGTATCCACGCGGCAGGAAAAATTCATATCCCGTAACGCGATCCGGCTGTCCAGATCGGTTCCCTTACCGTAAATATTATATCTGCGGGTATCCAGATTATAATCTCCTCGGGCTTTTAACCGGCCGCCATACACTTTCGCGTTCACATCAGTTAAACGGAACAGCGAATTGGAATAATTTACGTCCCCGATGACATCGGTAAAATGCAGCGCGGGAATATTCAGTTCCTTCATCCGGACCGTCCCTCTTCCCACAGGCGACGTCACCGGGCCTGTAAGTTTGGTTACCAGCGTCATATGGTCTTTCAGTTTCATACCGATTCCCAGCGAGTCGGGCTCCACATCGCGAATAGAAACATCCAGATCCATTTCCGGCGTTTCCGGTTTAAAATTAACCGAACCGGCCACCGAAATGCCGCCTCCCACCATCGTTCCGCCAAATTTTCCCGTAGACAGTTTGACATGGGTCAAGTTGGACGTGTCCAGTTTCATATCCACATTCACATTGTTCATAATATAATGCCGGTTTCGGTAACGGGCCTCCAGCCGACAGTCATTTAATAAGATCTCGGCCTTGATTTTTCTTCCGTCCGGATTAAAATTCGTCTCTTCCTCTTTGTCCGCGTCGCCAAAGAGTCCCTTCTTCTGTTCTGCCGCTTTTTCCCGTCGGCCCGGGCTCAGATGCTTCTGCTCCAGAAAGTCCACTTCCATATTTTCATTAAATCCCACAGAGACCAATGCGTTATTCAGTTCCAGCCTCTGGATGGTCGTAGACTTAAAATTCCTTGTAATAACATCCCAGACCCGCACGTGGAAGGAGCCCTCTGGAACCCGCAGGATTACATCCCCGTCAGGCTGCACCCACAGCAGATTCTCAAAGACCACGTCGCCCTTCAGATTGGCGCTGATGCTTTCCACCGTGATGCTGCCGCGCAGCATGTCCTGCTTCAGCATTTCGCGGTTAAACAGCCGGGCTGCGCCGCGGCTTGCAATCTCAGCCAGCACCAGAAAAATAATCAGCGCCACGATGGCGGCGATCCCAAAAATTCCAGCTCCTCTTTTGACTTTTTCAGAAACACTTTCATTGAACAGTTGCATCGCAATAAAACTCCTCTAATATAAGATGGCAGCCTCCGTCCTTCCGTTCCCGCAGGTTATAGAACTTTAATCACAGTAGAATACGCAGCCACTCTCGTCCTTCCATCCCCGCAGGTTGCGGAACCAACGCCCGGGTTTTCGGAAGCGGCGGCATTTATTATATAAATGAATGGACAATAAATAAAAGACTCTGCCCATCATACAAACTCATTTATACAGCGTTTCTTTCATTTTAATTCTTTATACGCAGAAATGCAATCTTCTGATTCCGTCATCTCCGTCAGAAAATCCCAGTACCGTTTTGGCATATGCGTACGCCTGC
>Ga0247610_10001174_pt1 | contig 33256 bp, 32 predicted proteins | sample 174DNAGHGhighgp2_FD_193483 | JGI IMG/M metagenome (GOLD analysis project Ga0247610, IMG submission 193483) | Sheep rumen microbial communities from Palmerston North, Manawatu-Wanganui, New Zealand - 1742 DNA GHGhigh gp2 | ecosystem: Host-associated > Mammals > Digestive system > Stomach > Rumen...
CTGTGAGCTGTGCCTTCTGCTCTGTGAGCTGTGCCTTCTGCTCTGTGAGCTGTGCCTTCTGCTCTGTGAGCTGTGCCTTCTGCTCTGTGAGCTGTGCCTTCTTTTCCGCTAACTCACGGTCTCTCAAGAGAATCTCGGTGTCGCGTTTCTCGATGGCAGAAAAATACTCGTCTTCTACATTCATCTTGTGTCGCATGTCGGCATCGGCGGCGGCCATGGTGAGACGGTGCAAAATGCGGGTCATGTCGGCATCGCCGTCGTAGGCATTGTCATCGAACTTCAGCACGCGGCTGTCGTTCTCGTCCTTGCGGGATTGGTCGAAGATGCTCAACACCATGTCGAGACGGTTGTTGACTTGACCGTGAAGGCGGGGTATTTGCACGATGATGCTGTCGTGTGTTAGGCCGTCGACAAAGGGGTTGGGCAGGCCTTTTGTCACCACTTGGTTGTCATAGCTGAAGGCTTTATGGCTGACGTAAAGCACGGGCTCCTCGATGTCACCCACTTTATGTCCAAGGAGATATACGGCAACCATAGGTAGGGCTTGGCCATCGGCCTTGATGTTTTTGGGATTTGAGTAATGTACTCCAAGGTATTGGCGGAAACGTAACGTTTCTGTTTCCAACCAAGTTTTTTGCAACTCTATCAGTAGCAAACTCTCCTTGCCTTCTGCATCACGGATGGTGGCGCCAAAATCGATTCGGAAGACAGTCAGTGAGTCGTGATTGTCGTTGGTGTATTCGTGAGGTCTTATTTCCACGGCAACTACATCTTTCTTCAGCAAAGCCGACAAGATGGTGCGGGCTATGCGTTCGTCTTCCATCAAGTATTTGAATACTGTGTCGTATACTGGATTGGCTATCTTCATAGTTTTGTCTTTTTTGCAAAGTTACATAAAAAACTGAAATAATGTGACTCAAAAATCATTTTTTCTTTATATTTTTGCATCCGCAATAATAGAAATGTATATTTTAGAGGGTTGATATGGAAAAGAATATGAAAAATCAGAAGAAAAAGAAGGAAAACGCCCAGACTTTGACGACCGAGGGCGCAAAACGTACTAAAAAAGCCAAACTGAAAAGGTTCGTGTATATAGCCATTGTTGTCATCGGCTTGGCGGTGCTTGGATGGCTTGCTATGTTGCTCTTCGGCAACAATTACAAAACCAACGCCATGAAGATGAAGGTGAACGCAACAGTGGCTTCCAGAATTGCCGGGGTGATGCTCAAAGACTATCAGGAAAACTGGCTTAGGACAGAGACTGACAAATTGGCAATGAATGCCGACGGAATGATGGTTTCCACCGATGACATCAAGCAAGTCATCGATTGGAGGAAGGAATTCTTCCAGAAAAACGGCTGCGGTCCGGCGTTGGAGAAATTGGTGGCCGATATGGAGAGCAACTATTCTGACATGGGACTTACACCGGCCAAGTATCGTGATACGAAAGAGATTTTCAAAGAACTGCTTGACAAGGTAAAAGGACTGGCAAACCTTGTCAAACAACCAGGTGACTCCATTGAGGGGATGGCCAATAAATGGGCTGCTTTCCAAGATGACATCACTAATAACATCGACGCCACGGATTTCGAATTCTATTTGTCTGATGAAGATGTCAAGGCTAAAATAGAAGAAGTGGCGGCTCAATCGTCGGACAAAGACCTGGCTTCAAAACTTTTCAATGAGGTGAGAAGCAACGCGGTGGGAATTGCCAATATGATGAAATACAAGAAGATGGGATTTGAGGAACTTCCAAACGGAAAAGGCGTCCTTTATCATGTGGTGACCAAGGGTAAAGGAGCTAAACCCAAGGATGACACCAGGGTGAGGCTGCATTATGAGGGAAAACTCATGGATGGTACCGTATTCGATAGTTCGTACCAACGTGGCGAGCCGGCTGTCATGCAACCCAAACAAACAGTGCCTGGGTTCTGGCATGCACTCACCAACATGCCGGTAGGGTCGAAATGGGAGATTTACATCCCCTACGACCAAGCCTATGGCCCAAGGGGGATGGGGTCACACATAAAACCCTATTCAGACCTCTTCTTCACCATCGAGACCATCGCAATCGAAAAATGAAAAGAGACCCTGCAAAGGGTCTCTTTTTCATAGGGTGTCTTGTTGCTATTGTGTCTGAAAACCTGCCTCATTGCTTTAATAGGACAAGGTTGACAAGGTTTGTCACATCAACTATGGTGATGGTGCCGTCCTTGTTCACATCGCTCAATTGCCAACAGAATGTGCCAACAGGGTCGCCGAGGATACGGTTGACAACCAACGTCACGTCTATAATGGATACGTCGCCGTCAAGGTTCGCATCGCCCAACTTTCCTTCTTTCACATTGATGGGGAACGAAGTGTTGGCCAAGGTTGCCGTGCTGCCATCGGCATAGGTGATGGTGCCGGAGGTGATGGTGCCGGTGTAATTGTCTGCCTCCACTCCTTCGTCTACCAAGAACAAAAGGCTCAATACGTCGCCTTCATTTCCTTTCAATGAATTGCTGCCGTTCACTACAGTGAGGGTGTAACCGCTCTCTTGGCTGCCGTTCATTGTCAGAGTGGTGTTGGCTTGGGAATGGCGGTCGGTGAATTGGTGTTTCGCTGCCCCGTTGTCGTCTGTCATCAGACGTATGCCGGCAGGAAGTTGAAGCGTAAAGGAGTAGCTGCTCACATTGGTCTGAGCGTTGTTCAAGTTCACTTCCATGCTGGAAGCTGCACCACGGAAAGCGTTGTCCACATGGGCGGAGGCCATCTCCTTGATCGGACGGATGTCGCTGAACCGCTCCCAATCATCACTGTTCTTGTAGGAGGCAATAGAGTTGGAAGGGACGTAAAGGGGAATGGTGTAACTGTATGTGGAGAACACTTCGGGGGTGCTCACGGGGGGATTCGTTGCGTAGCAGATGATTTCACTCAACATGTTGCAGGTGATGAAGGCACTCTTACCGATGCGACGCAGGGAATTGGGGAGCGTAAGCTGGGTAAGGCTGGAGCAGTTGGCAAATGATGAGTTGCCTATCTCGATGAGTGATAAAGGAAACTTGACTTCTGATAAGTAAAGGCACATGAAGAACGCATAACTGTCGATTGTTTTCACTGTCGAGGGTATTTCATAGACGCCTTGCTTTTGAGCCGGACAGCAGATGAGCCGCTCCTTGGACTTGTCGAACAATACGCCATCCTCGCTGCAGAAATGAGTGTTCTCCGTAGGAACGGTGATGGCTTGAAGCTTGGAACAACCCCTGAAAGTGGCAACGCCAAGGCTCTGCAAACTGACCGGTATGTTGAGCGTGAGCAGCTTGGTGCAACTTTCAAAGACACGGTCGCCCATCGTCTGAACGGAAGAGGGCAGTTCCACGGACGTCAACTTTACGCATGAGCTGAGGGCGTAGGAGCCGATGGACGTCACTTCTCCCATGAATTGAATGTCGGTTAAGCTTTGGCAATAGTAGAAAGCGTAGTCGCCTATGGACGTCACAGATGAGGGGACGGTAATGCTCTTTAGCGAACTACATCCCCTGAAGACGCTGTTCTCCAACCGGGTGACGCCATCGGGGATGTTCACTTCTGTCAAGAGGATGCAAGCGCGAAATGCACACTCACCCATTTGCTGCACCGTGGAGGGGACGCTGATGGAGGTGAGTTTGGAACAGCCATAGAAGGCACTGGCTGCAATCTTGGTCACGGAAGAGGGGATGGAAAAACTACCCGTCTTGCCGCCAGGGCAAGAGATGAGGGTGCTTCTCGACTTGTTGTATATAGCGCCATTCTCGGAACTATACACAGGGTTCGCTTCTGCAACAGTGATGGTGGTCAACTTGTTGCATGAGGAGAAGGGGGTGCTGCCCAAATCGGTCAGGGTGGAAGGTAGGGAGATGCTCGTCATCTTCGTGGAATTGGAGAATGTCCCATTGTAGGCTTTGGTGACTGGGTAGGATACACCGTTGTGGGTGACGGCTTCCGGAATCACCACGTCGCCATCATAACCGTTGTTCAGACCGATGATCACGATGCCGCTGGAACTCTCATCGAAATGGTTGGGGAGCACCATTGCGGTTCCATCGGGAAGAAGCCTGTAGTTGATGCTGTTGACTTGGATATCTTCGGCATGGATAGGGAGAGAGAGTACCATGCTCAGCAATAGTGCTTGACATATTGTTCTCATATTGTGCGTTTTAAGGTGAATTGTCTTGGTTAGTCAAACTTTGTGACTGATGAAATCGTTCTTGTCTGCATATTCGTAGCGCATGCGAGTGAGGAAGGTGTGGCGAAGCAGGCCCAGTTCGAGGGGAACGACGCGCCAGGACGCCAAACCCGTTTGGAATTGTTTGAAGGCCTTCTTGCCGTTCAAGGTGCGGAGCGTCAAGGTGATGAGGAGGGCTGCCACGGCGACACCTAGAAGCACCCAGCGCATGGTGAGGCCTGCCCAGATGCCAATGCCGATTTCGGCAAGGTAGTTCAGGTTCATCAACAATTGGTCGAGGAAATGAGTGATGCGAACATTGGCACCGCCCTCCAAGTGCTTCCCCACCTCGTGGTGATACACCTGGCGGTTTTGCCATGACTTTCTATGGATGGGGTTTTCCCACAACCAAGTGGAGGGTGACGTGGCTACGACAGTGCCGCCATCCCGGCCATATTTGTTGACAAGGAAGTCATACTCACCAATGGAATATTTCAAGTATTCCAAGAAGCCTTGACGTTCGAGGAAGTCGCTCTTCCGAAAAGACACATGCAGGGAGTTGGTGCGGTATGCTATGCCGCTTTGGGCATCGCGCAAAAGGTAAAGGGCGGTGTGAAGTTGCTCGAAACGGTGGAAAGCTTTCGCCTCTGTCGTGTAATTGGAATACCCCAGGACCATGTGGCAGCTGTTGGTGAAGTGACCTGCCAAAGAGGAGAGCCAATGGCTGTCGGCGGGTTTGCAACGAGGGTCGGTGAGGATGACCCAGTCGTTCTTCGCTGCTTTCACGCCAAGGGTGATGGCCAACTTGTTCTTGCTCATGTAACGGGAAGTCTCGGGTACGAAAGTATGGTAGAGAAGAGGAGATGAGTCGTAACGTTTAAGGACGTTCTCCGTGTCCAAGTCGGCTTTCTCTGCCACCACCACCACTTCGTATCCGGGAGGATAGTCCTGCGTGAGGTAGAGGGGAAGATGCTCGTCGAGTGCTTGATGGTCGCCGCTGGATATCAGAAGGATGGTGACGCTTGGAGGGCTTATGGCACCTTGACCCTCCGACTTCTTCAGTCGTCGGAAGAAGGGACTCATCATGGGCGTGAGCAGTGCGGACAACAACAACGCACCAGAAAGGACGAGGGTGAGAAGGTCGATGGAGATGCCGGTCATAAGTCTTCGGTGATGTAGCCTTTGGGGAGTTTGCGGCAATTGTAGTGCGATGCCATGGCTTCGCCATAGGCACCGGCGGAACGGATGGCGACAAGGTCGCCGCGACGAGTGAGGTTCATGTCAACAGACTTGCCAAAGACATCACTCGACTCGCAGATGGGGCCTACGACGTCGTAGGTCTCGAAAGGACCATCGCTGCTGATGTTTTCAATCTTGTGGAAGGCTTGGTATAGCGCGGGACGGATGAGGTCGGACATTCCGGCGTCGACGATGGCGAACTGTTTCGTGGCACCTTGCTTCACGTAGAGTGTGCGTGTGACAAGGGTGCCGCATTGGGCCACCACGGAGCGGCCCAACTCGAAATGCAGCGTCTGCCCGGGACGAAGCTTCAACAAACGGGCGTAGGTGTCGAAATAGCCCTTGAAATCTGGGATGGGGACACGGTTGGGATGTGTGTACTCTATGCCAAGACCACCGCCGACATTGATGTCTTTCATATGTATGTTGCTCTGCTCCAACTGCTTTTGAAGGTCGTTGATGCGGTTGCATAGGGCGGCGAAATCGCCCATGTTGAGAATTTGAGAACCAATGTGGAAATGAAGTCCTACAAATTCCACATTCGACATTCCCCTGCAAATTTCTATCACGCTCTCCATGTCGCGCATGGCGATGCCGAATTTGTTCTCGGCAAGGCCGGTGGTGATTTTCGAGTGGGTGTGGGCGCCAATGTCAGGATTGATGCGTAAGGCTATGCGGGCTTTCTTGCCGTGATGGATGGCCAACTCGTTGATGATTTCAAGTTCGGCCACGCTTTCAACGTTGAAGCAGAAAATGTTCTTATCCAACCCAAGGTTGATTTCCCAGTCGGCTTTCCCCACACCGGCATACACAATCTTGTGGGCGGGGAAACCGGCGGCCAAGCAGGCCTTGATCTCACCACCGCTCACGCAGTCGGCACCGAGACCTGACTGGGCTATCACGTTGAGCACCTTGGGGTTGGCATTGGCCTTGATGGCGTAATGCACTTGGAAACCCTCGTGCTTCTTCGTCTCTGTTTGTATGGCACGAAGGGTGGCTCGCAACAAATCGGTGTCGTAATAATAGAACGGGGTCTCTATCGCCTCGAACTTTTCTGTGGGGAATTGTCCTCTCATAACATCTGTTAGCTAAACAGTTTTGCACTAAGGTTGCGCAAAGCACGCTCTTTGTCTTGCTCTTTCACCAGGAAGGATATGTTGTAGTTGGAACCGCCATAGGAAATCATCCTCACAGGGATGTCTTTCATTGCATCGGTGGCAAGGGTTTCAAAACCTAAGTTGCTCCAGTCCAAGTCGCCTACCACGCAGATGATGCACATGTGGGTGTCGACGGTCACTGTTCCGTATTTCTTCAACTCGTTGACTATGGAACTGAGGTGGGTGTCGTTGTCGATGGTCACAGAAACGCCGACTTCGGAGGTGCAGACCATGTCGATGGGGGTCTGGTAGCTTTCGAAAATCTCGAACACCTTGCGCAAGAAACCGGTGGCGAGCAACATACGTGAACTCTTGATTTTGATGGCGATGATGTTGTCTTTGGCTGCCACGGCCTTCATCTGGCCACGCATGGTCACGTTGTCCACGATGGTGCCTTCGGCGTCGGGTTCCATCGTGTTGAGAAGCCTGACGGGGATGCCGGCATACTTGGCGGGTTGGATGCAGGTGGGGTGGAGAATCTTGGCTCCGAAGTAAGCAAGCTCGGCTGCCTCCTCGAAGTTCAATTGGTGAACGGCTTTCGTGCCATCCACAACACGGGGGTCGTTGTTGTGCATGCCGTCGATGTCGGTCCATATCTGAATCTCTTCCGCCTCGAGGGCGGCACCAATCAGGCTGGCGGTGTAGTCGGAACCTCCACGCTGCAGGTTGTCCACTTCGCCATAAGCGTTGCGGCAGATGAAACCTTGGGTCACATACACTTGGTGCCCTTCGTTTTCTGACATCAGGGCACCAAGCTTCTCCTTGATGTGCTGTGGGTCGGGTTCAGCGTTCTTGTCTGTGCGCATGAAGTCAAGGGCGGAAAGCAGGACGGCGTCGATGCCAACCTCGTGCATGTAGTTCACCATCATGTTCGTGCTGATGACCTCGCCTTGGGCGACAATGCTCTTCTCTTCAAAACTGGTGAAGAGGTCTTTTGTGAACGAACGCAGGTAGTTGAATTCCTCTGCAAGGAACAAGCGGGTCTTCTCGCGCCACTCCTCGGTGCTGTACAGTGACTCTACGTGTTGAAGATACCGTGCCTCAAGTGCGTTGATGACTTCGTTGGCGCCGTCGGGATTCTTCATGTAAAGGTAGTTGGATATCTCCACAAGTGTGTTCGGGGTGCCTGCCATGGCTGAGAGCACTACAAAAGTTGGGGAGCCGCCACGTGTGATGAGTGAGGCCACCGATTTCATTCGCTCGGGGCTGCCGACGGAGGTGCCGCCGAATTTCATTACTATCATCTCGTTATCGTTTAGTTGTTAATCTTCTGTTTTCTCGTTATCATTCCTTCGCATCTTCAGACAGGTCCATCTGACGATACTCGTGGGTGACGTCTTTCACTGTGCCGTCCTTGCAGCGATATACCGTGCCGGGGAATAGGTCGAGCAATTGGATGTTGTGGGTGGACATCACCACGGCTGTGCCGTCTTTGCTGATTTGCTCAAGAAGTCCCACGATATGTTTCGCGGTCTCGAAGTCAAGGTTGCCCGTTGGCTCGTCGGCGATGATGATCTTGGGCTTGTTGAGCAGTGCACGCGCGATGGCGATGTGTTGCTGCTCACCGCCGGAAAGTTCGTGAGGCATCTTCTCCGACTTGTTGGCCATGCCAACAGCTTCCAGGACGGTGTTGATGCGCTCTTTGCGCTCCTTGCGCTTGCTCCATCCGGTGGCGCGGAGCACGAAGTCGAGGTTCTTCTGGACACTACGGTCGGGAAGCAGCTGGAAATCTTGGAAGATGATGCCCATCTCCCTGCGCAGGGCCGGGATGTCTTTGCGACGGATGGTGTTCACATTGCGACCCAGGACTTCGGCTTTCTCAGGGTTGCTGTGGTCCAGTTCGCAATAGATGGTCTTCAGGAGAGAACTCTTGCCTGCTCCCACCTTACCTATAATATAGACGAAGTCACCTTCATTCACTTGAAAGTCCACGTCTTTCAGCACGATGTTTTCATCTTGCACGATGTTTACTTTTTGATAGTCTATCAGCATCTCTTATATGTCTTTTCGTTATTGGTCTTTTCAGTGTTTCTTCCATTGAGGGTCGTGGCGTACTCGAAGTTCGCTTGCCAAATCCTCTATCCTAAGCCCCTTGCTTGTGAGCAGCACGATGAGGTGGTAGAGCATGTCGGCTCCTTCATATACCATGCGCTCGTTGCTGCCATTGGTGGCTTCTATCACCAGCTCAAGGGCTTCTTCCCCCACTTTCTGGGTCATGCGGTTCAACCCGTCGCGGAAGAGGCTGGTGGTGTAGCTGCCTTCTGGCATTTCCTCGTGGCGCTTCTCGATGAAGTCTTGAAGCTGGCTGAGGAAGTCGAGCGGGCGACCTTCGTTGTCCTCACCCCAGCAAGTGTCGGTGCCGGTGTGGCAGACAGGGCCGGTGGGGATGGCTCTGACAAGCAATGTGTCGTGGTCGCAATCGCTCTTGATGTCTACGAGGCGAAGGTTGTTGCCTGAGGTTTCACCCTTTGTCCACAATGTCTGGCGTGTGCGACTGTAAAATGTCACCAAACCGGTGTCAAGGGTCTTGGCCAATGCCTCTTGGTTCATATAGCCAAGCATCAGCACCTGGCGGGTGTTGGCGTCCTGGATGATGGCGGGCACAAGGCCGCCGCCTTTCTCAAAATCTATTTCCATCGTTTTCTTCTCTCTTTTTTGAGTTTGTCATTGTTCCATGCCCATGTCTTGCAACCTTACATCTACACCCTCGGCGCGAAGATAGCGTTTCAGGTCGGGAATGCCGATTTCGCCGAAGTGAAATACACTGGCGGCAAGGGCGGCATCGGCCTTGCCTAGGGTGAACGCTTCAAGGAAATGACGACGCTCACCGGCACCACCGCTGGCTATCACGGGGATGGGGAGGAGGTCGTGAAGCTTGGCGAGCGCTTCAAGGGCGAATCCTTGCTTCACCCCGTCGTGGTTCATACTGGTGAACAGGATTTCGCCGGCACCGCGTGATGCCACTTCCTCGGCCCAGTCGAAAAGGTAGCGACTCGTGGGGATGCGGCCTCCGTTGACGTAACAGGTCCAATGCCCGTTGTCGAAACGGGCGTCGATGGCGCAGACGCAGACCTGGGAACCGAAACGCTTGGCGATTTCGTTGATCAGTTCGGGGTGACGGAGGGCGGCACTGTTGACACTGACCTTGTCGGCACCGGCAAGTAGGAGGCGTTCCACGTCAGACAATTCATTGACACCACCTCCCACTGTGAAGGGGATGTTCACCTCGGCAGCCACACGAGTCACCATGTCGGTGAAAGTCTTTCTGCCCTCATGGCTGGCTGTGATGTCGAGAAACACAAGCTCGTCGGCTCCGGCAGCACTATATGCCTTGCCAAGCTCAACCGGGTCGCCGGCGTTGCGAAGGTTGACGAAATTGGTGCCTTTCACCGTGGTGCCATCCTTCACGTCGAGGCAGGGTATGATTCTTTTGGCTAATCCCATGGATATGTAGGTCGCTTATGGTCTAAATACTATATAAAGTCTCAACTCTCAACTCTCAATTCTCAAATCTCAATTCTCAAATCTCAAATCTCAACTCTCAAATCTCAAGCCTTGTTACATCGATGCGCCCCTCGTAATAAGCTTTGCCAAACACCACTGCGGGGATGCCGCGGCGTTGCAACAGCTCAATGTCCTCGTTGGACGACACGCCGCCGCTGGCGATGAGATGAAGCGAGGGGTAGGCTCGCATCACTTCGGAGTACAGCTCGACGGAAGGACCTGAGAGCATGCCGTCGCGCGAGATGTCGGTGCAGAGCACATGGGTGACGCCTTCTTCCACATAATAGCGAAGGAAAGGGAGCAACGATTCGCTGCTGTCTTCCTTCCACCCGTTGATGCTCACTTTGCCGTCACGCACGTCGGCGCCGAGAATGATGCGCTCGGGGCCATATTTGTGCAGCCAACGAGAGAACAGGGTGGGGGAGGTGACGGCAACCGAACCGACGGTGACCATGCTGGCACCGCAGCGGAAAGCCTCCTCGATGTCGGCGTCGGTCTTGATGCCGCCACCGAAGTCAACCACCAGGTTGGTTGCCTCTGTGATGGAGCGCAGGATGGAGGTGTTGACGATATGGCGTGATCTGGCACCATCCAAATCCACCACGTGGAGGCGGCGGAAACCCTGACGTTCGAATGCTTTGGCTACGGTTGTGGGGTCGGAGGCGTAAACGGTTTTGTCGGAATAGTCGCCTTTCTTCAGCCTGACGCATTGGCCGTCGATGATGTCGATGGCGGGGATGAGTTCTATCATGGGTGAGTGGATGGCCAGGTTTGTGCAATGTGAAGGAAATTCTCAAGTATCCGCTCTCCTACACGCCCGCTCTTTTCCGGGTGGAACTGCGTGGCATAGAAATTATCCTTGTGGATGGCGGCGCTATAGGGATGGATGTAGTCGGCTGTGGCGATGGTGTGCTCACAGCACGGCACATGATAGCTGTGGACAAAATAGACGTAGTCTCCTTCGGCGATGCCGTCGAAGAGAGCGGTGCTGAGACCCGTCAGGCTGTTCCAACCCATGGCAGGAATCTTTTCTTCGTGACGGGTGGGGACGAAGCGGCGGACGTCGGTGTCGAAGATGCCGAGGCAGTCGGTGTCACCTTCCTCCGAATGCCGACACATCAATTGCTGACCGATGCAAATGCCCAGGACTGGTTGGGTGAGTGAGCAAATCACTTTGTCAAGGCCATGTTGACGGAGGTATTCCATCGCACTACGGGCCTCGCCCTGACCGGGGAAGAGCACGCAGCAAGACTGTCGCAGAGTCTCCGGGTCATCGGTGAGCAAGGGGGTTGCACCGAGGCGTCTCAAGGCACTCTCTACCGAATAGATGTTGCCGGCATTGTATTTTACGATTGCTGCTTCCATACAGTCAACTGAAAATGATCGTTTTGTTGTGGTAGGTCAAAATCTTCCGCTGGATGTGTTTCGTCACCGCACGAGAGAGTACGATCTTCTCCAGGTCGCGGCCTTTCAACACCAAGCTTTCAGGAGTGTCTTTATGGGTGATGCGGACCACGTCCTGCTCGATGATGGGGCCTGCGTCCAAGTCGGTGGTGACATAGTGGCTCGTGGCACCGATGATCTTCACACCTCGCTCCCAAGCTTGGTGGTAAGGTTTCGCACCAACGAAAGCGGGGAGGAAAGAGTGGTGGATGTTGATGATGTGGTGGGGATAGGCGGCTATCATGTCCTCTGTCACAATTTGCATGTAACGCGCAAGAACAATGAAAGTCACCTCCTTCTCACGCAACAAGGCCATCTCGGCGGCTTCCACCTCGCGCTTGTTGGAGTGGTCCTTGTTGATGGACCACACATAATAAGGAATGTCGAACTGCTCTGCCACATAGCGAAGGTCCTCGTGGTTGCTCACTATGCAGGGGATGTCGACATCCCATTCGCCTGCCTTGTAACGGGCCAACAAGTCGTAAAGACAATGGCTCATCTTGCTGACGAAAATGGCCATACGGGGACGTATGTCGTTGAAATAAAGGCTGAAGGTCATCTGATAGCGCTGGGCGTAAAGAGTGGAGATGTATTCCTTGATCTTGTCACGGGGAATGAGGAAATCATCCAACTCCCATTCAAGACGCATGAAGAAAACACCATCCTGACGGTCGACATATTGGTCGAGGTAGACGATGTTCCCTTGGTTGTCGGTGATGAATTTGGTCACTTCAGAGATGATGCCCTGTTGGTCGGGGCAGTGCAGAAGCAATATGGCTGTGGGTCTCATCTTTCTTTTCTCAAAATTCAATGCAAAGGTACGAATAACAGAGCGGAAAGCCAAACTTTTTTTCAGCTTTTAAGAGCTGAAGCGCTTTCGGAGGTGTCAAAGGTGCATTTTTCCTGCCTTTTCACACCAATTATCGATAGGAAATAGGGCTTTTGAGCACTTTTCATATGGTTTCCTTCCTTTTCGCTTGCGTTGTGGGGCCGATTTACATTCGGGTGGAATAGTGGCATCTTCAACTCATTTGTGCATATGGATACGACAGTGCCGTGTTTTTGTCTTTTTATGTGTGTTTTTTGTCAACATTGACAATTTTGTAAGAAAAAATCATTCTTGTTGGAAAAAAAACATAAAAAAATTTGCTTTTTTGAAAATTCATATTTAATTTTGCAAAACCTAAAAATTTAATACCGACTCATTTATTTTCATAGATATGGCAAAATACAACATTACGGAAAAAAAAGAAAAAGAGGCTGCTTACAGAAGCCTGGTAAGTCCTAAACTTATGGATGAACTGAAAGAGAAAATTCTTGATATCATTCTCATCCAGCAGAAGTATAAGGACAAGGATTATTCTGCGAAACGCTTGGCAGAGGATCTCGGCACAAACACAAGGTACATCTCTGCTGTTGTAAATATGCGTTTTCATATGAACTATACGTCTTTCGTCAACAAATACAGGATTGACGAGGCAATGACCCTTTTGGTGGATAAAAGATACCAAGAGCTCAATATGGAAGACATCAGCTCGATGGTCGGTTTCTCCAACAGACAATCCTTTTATGCTTCATTCTACAAAATCAACGGAGTGACTCCCAGGGAGTATCGTATGAAACATTTCGCACAGCATCCTTCGCTCAAGGAGACAAAAAGGGAACCAAAAAAGGAAGCAAGGCGTGGGCGGAAACCCGCTGAAAAAAATGTATGATTCTTATCCCTTGAAAAGGTGGGATGATTGACTTCAAGGAGCTGATGAGGCTTTGCAATGACACTGTTCACAATCATATAGGGTTGTGAGAGGTTGACAAGCTTCATCGGCTTCTTGTTTCTAGTTAATTTTTTTCCTATTTTTCATTTGATATGGCAAGATGAGCAAATTTGTTTGGGAAAGAAATGATTAGGATGAAATAATACTATTTGATATCAATTGATGAAAGATGACTTTTGCTATGCCGGAGAGCGTTTCGCTGACATACAGATGCTGAGATACCGGCTTGACGGATTCGAGAACTTGACACTCAGGCAGAAGACCTATGTTTACTGCCTGGCGGAAGCCACCTTGTGGGGGCGTGACATCACCTTCGACCAAATGGGAAAATACAACCTGAGGATAAGACGGTTGATCGAGGCGGTGGAGAGCTCTTTAGATTCGTCTTGCGAACAGAAACAGGCTGAGGCCGTAAGGGTTTATCTAAAGAGAATATGGTTCTCAAACGGAATTCATCACCATTATGGTGGGGAGAAGTTTGAACCGGGATTCTCCGAAGAGTTCTTGAAAGAGGCGGTGCAGAGAGTCGATGCAAAAGAACTGCCGCTGGAAGCAGGGCAGGATGTCGAAGGGATGATGGATGAACTCTTCCCCGTCATCTTCGACCCTGACGTATTGCCACGACGCACCAACAAGGCTGACGGTGAAGACCTCGTCGAAACGTCGGCGGTCAACTTCTATGAAGGGGTCACACAGCAGGAGGTGGAGGACTTTTATGCTTCACTCAAGGATGCTGACGACAAAACACCGCCTTCATGGGGACTCAATAGCAAGTTGGTCAAGGTGGATGGCGTCTTGCACGAGAAGACTTGGAGACTTGGCGGTATGTACGACAGTGCCATACGGCATATCGTGGAATGGCTGAAAAGGGCGGCCGAAGTGGCGGAGAATGAGGAGCAAAGACAACTCATCCAACTCCTTGTCGCCTACTATGTCTCTGGCGACTTGAGAGATTTCGACAAGTACTCTGTAAAATGGGTGGAAAGCCATGAGGGTGACATCGATTTCATCAATGGATTCATCGAGGTGTATGACGACCCGTTGGCCCTAAAGGCCACATGGGAGGGACTCGTGGAATACAAGGACCGCGAAGCCACCAAGCGCACCAAGACCATCAGCGACAATGCACAGTGGTTCGAGGACCACTCGCCTGTGGACGGGAGATTCAAGAAGAAAGTGGTGAAAGGTGTCACGGCAAATGTCGTCTGTGCTGCCATGCTCGGTGGTGAGGAGTATCCTGCAACGGCCATCGGAATCAACCTTCCCAATGCCGACTGGATACGTGCTGCACACGGGAGCAAAAGCGTCTCCATTGGCAACATCACCGACGCATACGACAAGGCGGCCCATGGCAATGGATTCAAGGAGGAGTTTGTCATCGACAAGCACACCCTGGAGATGGTGGAGCGCTATGGTGACTTCACCGACAATTTGCATACCGACCTGCACGAGTGCCTTGGGCACGGCAGCGGGCAACTTCTCCCGGATACTGACCCTGATGCACTCAAGGCTTATGGAAGCACCATCGAGGAGGCAAGGGCCGACCTCTTCGGACTCTATTACATGGCCGACCCCCAATTGGTGGAATTAGGACTGTTGCCCGACCAAGAGGCATACAAGGCGCAGTATTACACCTATATGATGAATGGTCTGATGACACAACTCACTCGCATTCGTCCGGGAAACAATATCGAGGAGGCTCATATGCGCAATCGTGCCCTCATCGCCCGATGGACGGCCGAACACGTCGATGATGCCATACGATTGGTTGAAAGGGATGGGAAGACCTATGTCATGATCCTCGACTATGAAAGGCTGAGAGAGGCGTTCGCACAATTGCTGGCGGAAGTGCAGCGCATCAAGAGCGAAGGCGACTTCAAGGCGGCAAGGGAACTCGTCGAACGCTATGCCGTGAAGGTGGACCCGGTGCTACACAAGGAAATCCTCCAAAGGTATGAGAAGTTGAACCTCGCTCCTTACAAGGGCTTCCTCAACCCAAGACTCGTGCCTGTAAGTGACGAGCAGGGCAATATCACGGACATCGAGGTGGACTATTCTGAAAGCTACGAACAACAGATGAGACGCTACTCAAAAGAATATGCCATGGGATGACAAATCGGTGACACTTGTCGAAAGATAAACCCAAATTATGTGTACAGACAACAAACTCAAACAAATCAAACAGTCCTTCCGACTGCTGATGAACGGGGAGGCTTCCCGTTACATGCGTGAAAACGGCATCGATTACCACCTCAACTGGGGGGTGGCTTTCACAGACTTGAAGAAAATGGCCGAAGAATACGGCAAAGACTATCGTCTGGCCATCGAATTATGGAAGGAGAACATCCGCGAGTGCAAGATTTTGGCTACAATTATCATGCCGCATGACAAAATGTCGCCGGAACTGGCTGACCTCTGGATGGAGCAAACCGAGACTGTGGAAATGGCGGAGATGCTGGCGCACAACTTGTTGCAGCACCTCAACTTCACCCCCGTACTGGCTTTCGAATGGATTGCATCAAACCAGCCGCTACGTCAGGTGTGCGGATATAACATCATTTCCGGAAAACTGGCAAGAGGTGAAGAGCCCGACACGCGTGGCATCGCAGAAATCTTGGACCAAGCGGTCGTTGCCATGCACGATGACTCCATGGCTGTCCGGCACGCGGCATACAACTGCCTCAATCGACTGGCGTCATTAGGCGACGACTACGGCAGTCTCGTCGAAAAGGCCTTGACTAAGTCTTAGCCATCCCCTCCTGTTTACCCTATCTCCTCTTTTATCCTCTTTATCCTCTTTTATCCTCTTTTATCCTCTTTTATCCTCTTATCTCCTCTTTTATCCTCCTCTTGTCTCCCAGCGATGCTCTTGGCGACGACATAGGCTGTCGTCCAGGCGGCTTGGAAATTGAAACCGCCTGTCACTCCGTCTACATCGAGCACCTCTCCCGCGAAATACAGGCCTGGATGCACCTTGCTCTCCAATGTGGAGGCATTCACGCTGCTGAGCGAGATGCCGCCACAGGTCACAAATTCGTCGCGGAAAGGGGCGCGACCGGTCAGTGCCACCTCGTCTTTGGTCATCACGTTCACAAGACAATTGAATGTCTTCTTGCCCATCTCACCCCAGCGGAGGGTGGGGGATTCCACTTTGGCTTTGCTCATCAAATACTGCCATAAGCGATGCGATACACCCAGGGGCGCCAGGGTGGACAATTGCTTCTGGCGGTGGTTGGTCACCATGAGGGACAACGCCTCGCGGGTCTCGCTCTCTGGCTTCCCCGTCCAGTTGATGCTTGCCACCCCGTGGTAGTCGTGGTCGTGCAAATGGCGGGCGGCATGGCTTGAGAGTTTCAGAATGGCTGGACCGCTCAAACCCCAGTGGGTGACAAGGATGGCTCCCTCGGAGCGGAATTTCGTGCCCGGCAATTGGATGACACCATCCTCCGCCACGATGCCCATCAAGGCTTTCAAACGCTCGTCGGCGATGCTGAAGGAAAACAAGGAGGGGACGGGGGGCTCAATCTTATGGCCAAGGTCGCACAACCATTGCAAACCGGTGGAGTGGGGGGAGCCGCCTGTGGTCACCACGACATAGTCGAAGCCTTCCAAATCGTCGATGTTGACAATGCGACGGCGGGTGTGGATGGTGATGCCCAGACGACGAGCGGCTTGGAGGAAACAGTCGATGATGGCATGGGAGTCTTGGGCGGCGGGGAACACGCAGTGGTCGGGCTGGGTGACCAAGGGAACACCGTGGCGCTCAAACCATTCATAGGCGGAGTGATGGTCGAAAACGTTCATAAGACGCTTCATCAACCTGTGCCCGCGGGGGTAAACCTTGCTCAGGTCGCCAACGCCTTCGAAGGTGTTGGTGCAGTTGCAGCGACCACCGCCGGATATTTCCACCTTGGCAAGGACACGTGGACTGCGCTCAAAGATGGACACTTCCAAGTCTGGACGCATCTCTTTCAAATTGATGGCGGCAAAAAAGCCTGCTGCACCACCGCCAACGACAGCTACCGTTCGTTTATTCATAAACTTGCCACATTCCCTTTTTTGACTACAAATGTAGCATGTTATTCCCACTTTTGCAAAAAATCCTTGTCTTTCTTGTTTCTGTTATAGCTTACATGGGGCTTATGGCTTTTATGGGGCTAATGGGGCTGGGGCTTGTGGGGCCGCCGCCATCATATCATTACAGTGTCCCTCAAAATTGAAAAAATTAGACTATAATGTTGGTATAATCGTTTTTTTCACTAAATTTGCATTTTTAAAAAGTTATTTCGTATCATTTTCAATTATCCACGTGATGAAGTATCTACTAACGTTCCTTTTCGTATTGCCGATGATGGCTCTTGCCCAACCCGAGGGCACTCCTCCTTCTGTCCTGTCGAATGGCAATTTGCCGATTTCCAAGTTGAAGGGCTGGACACATCAGGAAGTCACGGGAGACCTCAACAAGGACGGGGTGTCCGACCTTGTGGTGATGGCCACACCCAACTTCCCTGAATTCATAGAAAAAAGGGAAGATGGGTATGAATACAACTACAACCAACCCGTCTTGGCCATCTTCTTTGGCGACAAGGATGGCAACTACCAGTGTTTCAAGCAATATGAGAATGTCATTCCAAGACGCACTGATCCCTACAATATGATTGACTGCGACCTCCAGATCACACCCAAGGGGGTGCTGCAGATTGGGTTGGATTATTTCAGTTCCATCGGGTCGTGGGGGACAAGTAACTATAGCTACAAGTTCAGATACCAAGATGGAGACTTCTTCCTCATAGGACAAGACGAGCAAAGCTATATGCGCAACACGGGAGAGGCTGAGAAGACCAGCTGCAACTACCTCACGGGGAAGAAACAGCATGTCACCTTTAACATGTTTGACGAAAAGGCCAAACAAAAGGAGAAATGGAGCCGGTTGCCCAAGAAACCGCTCAGAAAACTTGGAACCTGGTCGTTGGAAGACAATGAGTAAGGCATGGTAATCATGTTAAAAAACGTCATTCTGCTTAACAATTGGAAATATTAATGTAATTTTGCACGATTAAAACTATTTTGAAGTTATGATTTCGTTCTTATTGAGCCTACTGGCGCTCATAGCAGGCTATTTCATCTATGGAAAGTTCATAGAGAATGTTTTTGGACCTGATGACAGGCCGACACCTGCCGTCGCAATGACCGACGGGGTGGATTATTTGCCGCTTCCAACATGGAAGGTTTTCATGATACAGTTCTTGAACATCGCTGGAACGGGACCCATCTTCGGTGCCATCATGGGTGCTTGGTATGGGCCGGGGGCATATATCTGGATTGTCTTGGGATGCATCTTCGCCGGGGCGATGCACGACTTTTTCAGCGGTGTGCTGTCCATCAGGCACGGAGGAGCCAACCTGCCGGAACTCATAGGAACTTATCTTGGCAAGAACGCTAAAGCGGTCATGCTTGTCTTCTCTGTGTTCCTGCTCGTCATGGTGGGAGTCGTGTTTGTCTATAGCCCGGCTTTGCTCTTGCAAAACATAGCACCTATGGGACTCATCGTTTGGGTGGTGGTCATCTTCGTGTATTACATCCTCGCCACCATGCTGCCCATCGACAAGATCATCGGCCGGTTTTATCCCATTTTCGCCTTCTCGTTGCTCTTCATGGCTGCCGCGCTGCTCGTGGTGCTGTTAATCAAATGGCCGGGCATTCCAGAACTATGGACAGACTTGTCCCAAGCAAATCATAACGACCCTGCCTCACTGTTGGGGGCTGACTCGTTCATTGCAAAGAACCCCGTTTTCCCATGCCTCTTCCTCACCATCGCTTGCGGTGCCATCAGTGGTTTCCATGCCACTCAAAGTCCGCTCATGGCTCGTTGCCTGAAGAGTGAGCGATTGGCAAGGCCCATCTTCTATGGCTCTATGATTACCGAGGGCTTGGTGGCACTCATTTGGGCATCCGTCTCTGCTTATTTCTTCTATTACGGAGGATGGAGAGAGGTGGTGCCGCAAGAGGTCGTTCAACAGTTCAACGAGCAGCTACAGGGTGATTCGCCAAAGACACTTGTGCAGTTCTTCACTGCTCCGGCGGTGGTGCAGTATGTCTGCTCTGGATGGCTCGGGTTGTTTGGTGGCATCCTCGCCGTGCTTGGTGTGGTGGCAGCACCCATCACTTCGGGCGATACCGCTTTCCGCAGCGCAAGGCTCATCATCGCCTCTGCTTTGAAAGTGGAGCAACGCACCATTGTAAAGAGACTCTACATCGCACTCCCCATGTTTGCTGCTTCCATCCTCTTGCTTGTGTGGCAGATGGAAAATCCGGATGGTTTCAACACTATCTGGCAGTATTTCGGATGGGGTAACCAGACGCTCTCCGTCTTCACCTTGTGGGCCATCACCATATATCTCGCACGAAACCACAAGCCATACGTCATCAGTCTCATACCGGCACTATTCATGACTACGGTTTGTTCCACCTTCATCTTCGTCAGTCCGAATGGGTTGAATGCCATCGAAGGAGTCACCATCCCGTTGACTTTAGGTTACGGATTGGGATTGGCATGCTGCGTAGTCGCCGTGGTGTGGTTCGCTGCTTGGCACAGGAAATTCAATAATAACGAAAAAAACAAGTTGTAATCAATTGATTGAAAGGAAAGAAAATGATGAAGAAATTTTACATGCTGGTTGTGGCTCTCGTGGTCACTATGACAGCCAGCGCACAGTTTGAGCAAGGTAAGACCTATGTCAGCGCATCGCTCTCAGGACTTGACCTCAATTATAATGGCTCAACCAAGTTCAGTTGCGGACTGGAAGCCAAGGGTGGTTATTTCCTCGAGGACAACCTCATGGTCCTGGGCAATTTGGGATACAACCACGTGGGTGGCGACGACCCCTCGCCAGACAGGTTCGTCGTCGGAGCCATGGGGCGTTACTACATCATACAAAACGGCATCTATCTAGGGGCGGGTGTCAACTACAAGCATTCCAACCATTCCTACAACGATATCATGCCGACGGTGGAAGTGGGATATGCCTTTTTCATCAACCGCACCGTTACCATCGAACCGGCTCTCTATTACGAGCAGTCGATGAAAAACCACGGGAAATACTCCAATGTGGGGCTTAGGCTCGGACTTGGTGTATACCTCTTCACCAACTGAAACTAAATGTACCAGCAATATCCCTCGACGCTGCTTGAGAAAGCAGTGGGAGAGTTCGCTAAATTGCCGGGCATAGGGCGCAAGACCGCCTTGCGCCTCGTTTTGCACACGCTTCGACAACCGGTGGCCGAGGTGGAGAGTTTCACCGAGGCCGTGGGGAGGTTGAGACGTGAGGTGAGATATTGTGGCGTATGTCATAACATCAGCGACGCGCCCGTTTGCACCATTTGTTCCGACGCGAGAAGAGACCGCTCCATCGTGTGTGTAGTGGAGAACATCCAGGATGTGATGGCTGTGGAGAATACGCAACAGTACCATGGCCTATACCATGTCCTGGGTGGGGTCATTTCACCTATGGATGGTGTGGCACCCTCCGACTTGCAGATACAGTCGCTTGTAGAACGTGTCGAGGAAGGCGGGGTCGAGGAGGTCATTCTCGCATTGGGTAGCACCATGGAGGGGGACACCACCAATTTCTATATATCGAGAAAACTGGCACCTTACGATGTGAACCTCACCGTTCTGGCAAGAGGTATTTCCGTGGGTGACGAATTGGAATACACTGATGAAGTGACACTGGGACGGTCCATCATCAACCGGACTCCTTTCGGGAAATAGGCATCCCGAGATGCAACAATCATCAGTAAAGCAAATGAAGCTAAAAGTGAATAGAGACGAATAGAGGTGAAAGCGAGTCAAAATAGTGGTATAAACGAGTCAAAATAGTGGTTAAATCGAGTCAAACGCGAGTCAAAAACGAGTCAAAATAGTGGTTTAAGCGAGTCAAAAGTGAACATATGTCCCTTTAACTCCTCTTTAACTCCCCTTTAACTCCTTTTTAACTCCTGAAAGATTCCCCTTTAGCTGATGCGCAAAAAGAACAAGAATGACAATGAAGAAAACAAGAACGATACTGTTGACAACCTTGTGGGGCGCGCTGGGGCTCGCTCTTCTCATCATCGTGGTGTATGAGACCTCGATTGTCGAACAAGGGGCGCTAACGGGCAACGTCATGGCGGAGTATGGCACTGCAGTCATACTCGAACTGTTGGCGCTGGTCCTCATACCCCTCTCGTTCTGGCTCTTCAAATGGAAAAAGGTGAAGGACGATATGACCCGAAGGAAGGAGGGGGCACTGCTCACATGGGGAATGGTAAGGTTGATGATGCTGTGCATTCCCATGGTGGCAAGCATCTTGGCATATTACTTGTTTGTCAACCCCACGTTTTATTATCTCGCACTCATCTTGGCCATTTGCCTCTTCTTTGTTTACCCGTCGGCGGATAGGTGTGCAAGAGAGATGGAGACTGACAAACCGAAGGAATGAAACTCACTGTCGTCATAGTCAACTACAACGTAAGGCATTATTTGCACCAATGCCTTAACAGCCTGCGCAGGGCCATCAAAGGACTTGAAGCGGAGGTGTTTGTCGTGGACAACCATTCACGTGACGGAAGTGTGGGATATGTGTCCAAGTATTTCAAGGATGTCAATTTCGTTGAAAGCAACCACAACCTGGGATTCGCCAGGGCCAACAATATCGCCATAAGGCAGTCGGAGGGGGAGTATGTGCTGCTACTCAATCCCGACACTGTCGTGGGCGAGGACACCATACGCAATGTCTTGCAGTTCATGGACGAGCATCCTCAAGCCGGTGGGGTGGGGGTGCAAATGCTGAAGGCCGACGGCACAAAGGCGATGGAGTCGAGAAGGGGCTTGCCCACGCCCATGGCTTCTTTCTATAAGATGGTGGGACTATGCAAGCGATTTCCCGACAGCAAGACTTTCGGAAAGTATTACATGAGCTACCTGCCCTGGGACGAACCAGTGCAAATAGAGGTGATCAGCGGTGCGTTTTGCATGCTCAGAAGGGCTGCGGTGGAAAAGGTGGGACTGCTCGACGAGGACTTCTTCATGTATGGTGAGGATATCGACTTGTCATACAGACTGCTCAAAGGAGGGTACCAAAACTGGTACCTCCCTGAAACCATCCTGCACTACAAGGGGGAGAGCACGCAGAAGTCATCATTCAGATACGTTCATGTTTTCTACGAGGCTATGCTCATCTTCTTCAGGAAGCATTACGGCAGTTCCAGCCTGTGGCTCACCATACCCATCAAGATGGCCATATACCTCAAGGCTACTCTGGCACTTGTGCAGATGCAGATGGCAAGGATGAGGAAGGCTTTGGGATTCTTCAGCCCGAGAAGAAGAAGGGAGCCCGACTACATCTTCATCGGTTCCGTGGGGTCCATCACGCAGTGCCGGAAATTGGCGAGAAAGAAGGGACTGTCGGGGGAATTCATCGTAGCCAATGAAAAAGTCAGGCCCGAGGGGCATCTCTCCATCTTGGATGACATCATCAATACGAAAACCATCAAGTACATCGTATACGACATCGAGGCTTATTCGTTTAAAACCATTCTCGACATCTTCGCCCAGCAACCGGCAGACAATGTCATGATTGGTACATACAACCCTCGTACGAAAACCATCATAACAGCGGAGGAAATACTCAAATGATTGGAGTGTGGAAAGAAGATGCTTTGAAACTTAGGGCGCTCGAACCCGAAGACCTTGATTTCCTCTATTCCATAGAGAATGATGCCGAACTATGGGATGTGGGCAACACCAATGTGCCTTATTCCCGTTTTTCACTCAACAACTACCTGCTCTCCTCTTCCTCGGACATCTATGCCGACAAACAGGTGAGGCTGGTCATGGAGGACAAGGATGGGACGCCTGTGGGATTGCTCGACATCTTCAATTTCGAGCCAAGGCACCATAGGGCGGAATTGGGCATCGCCGTGGAGAAAAGGGTGCGAAACCATGGATATGGATGCAAGGCCGTGAGAATGGCCGTCGAATATGCCAGAAACATTATCCATCTACATCAGCTATGTGCGGTCGTGGACATCGACAATACCTCATCATTGAAAATCTTCCAAGAGGCGGGATTTTCCAAAGGTGCAATACTGAAAGACTGGATTTTTTATGGGAAAAAGTACCATGATGCGCTGATGATGCAAATTTTTCTGTAAAAAAACAACAAAAAATTTTTTTTATAAGAAAAATATTCCTAACTTTGCATCCGCAAATCAGAACTATGACCGAAATGGTGCGTTAGTTCAGTTGGTTAGAATGCCGGCCTGTCACGCCGGAGGTCACGAGTCCGAGTCTCGTACGCACCGCCAACAAGTTCTGATAAGGTGCGTTAGTTCAGTTGGTTAGAATGCCGGCCTGTCACGCCGGAGGTCACGAGTCCGAGTCTCGTACGCACCGCATAGCCCGCCTAAAAGGTGGGCTTTTTTAGTATCATGGGCAGAAACAAATTTTCGCAAAAGGAAATACAAGAGATTGCAAAACTCTTGAAAATGAAGAACGAGGGCAACCGTGCCAAGCAGAAAATCATAAGGCACACCCTACGTGTGGACTATGAGTTCAATATCTCCGACTTCAACGAGCCTGGCAAGGCCTTCGGTGGGGAGGAACTGATGGCTGCCGTCAAGAGGGGAGCCATCGTCATCCTTGATGATGCCACCATAGAGGCTATGAAGGCAAAACGGGCCAGGGACAAGGCTCGCGACAAGGCTGAGCGCTTGAAAGAAGCTGCTGAGAGAGGCGAACAAACCGATTGGCAGCAAGCGTTGAAGGAATGGGAGGATTATTATAAGCAACCATGAAACATCGGCTCTGGCCATCGCTTTTCGTATGTATGTTGTTGGCGTTTGGCATGGTTCTGCCGGCCAATGCTCAGTATTTCTCCAAGATGCGTGTCATGGAGAAAAATTTCTGCGATACCATCCCCATTGAATTCCGTCGTGGCAGAATCTTCATCCCGGTGGAGGTGGAGGGACGTACTCACCAGTTTATTTTCGACACAGGCTGTAGCGTGGGACTGATGTTTACCGATCGTGCCGTCTCCTTGAAAAAGAAGTTTGGTTTCACCTTGGCTGGCGATGCGGCTGGTCTTGTGCATCTTACAGGCGTGAAATGCATCCCTGAGATGCATATCGGGCATGTCACAGTCAGAAACTACCGGGTGGTCCTCGCTCCATCCAGAAGCATGGTCAATTTTGAATACGACTGCCAGCAGATTGTCGGGTGCATTGGAAGTGACTTTGCCTCAAAGTGTCGTGCCGTGAAAATCGATACGGAAAAAGGCATCATGGTCATCACCGACAGGCAAGGGGTCTTCGACGATGAAGAGGGCTTCCGTTTCTCGTTCAAGGAAGATGTGAGGGTGCCATATCTGAAGGTGTCGACTCGTCCTGACAAAACGCGATGGTGCCTGCTTGACACGGGCTTTCCCGGTTTCCTTGATGTGCGCCGCCAAGACATCACTGAGGCCGACACCCTCGACACAGCCATGGGGAGCGTCACGGCAGGGGTCTATGGCATGACTGACGAAGAGCGCCTGATGATGCTTCGTTTGGACAGTATTCGTATCGGCGATTGCGTGTTCCTCCAAGTGACAACCAACTGTCAGGCTGCCAATGATTTTGTCTTGGGCAGTCTAATCCTTAAATATGGGTCGATGGTCATCGACTACAACACGCATCAGATGATTTTCCAACCGTATCATTATGACAATGGTGTGATGGTGGCAAACACGTTTAGCGATTTTGTGCTGATGCCCCGCGAAGACCGCAACCTCTATGTCACCCTCGTGTGGAGCAAGAGCCGTTGTTATGACTTGGGGGTGCGCTTGGGCGACCGCCTGACCCGTATCGACGGCATCGATGTCAGCGGCAACCCCTGCGCATATTGGAACCTTGCACCCGGCGACCACGTCTTAACCTTCACCGATACGGAAGGAGAGATAAAAGAGATTCCGTTCAACAAGTGATTGTGAATCTCGGGGGCGGAGTTTTTGATTCGTTTTGTGCTTCTATGAAAGAGAAATGTGATGCATTTCCCTTCACCTCCATATCAAAATGACATCATTGATGAAGAAAAGTGTCATATTTTTGTCCTTCGTAATCATTTGAAACAACAAGGATATGGAAAAGACTAGAATCACCACCACCGACTGCCGGGAACTCCTCTCTCTATTCGACAACAAGCGTGAAGCCTTGATATTGGTCTATCTCCTCGCCATGGCCGATGGTGACGGGAGGGTGAACGGCAGTATCAATGCCTTGGCATCACAATTGGACATGCACCGGCAAACACTTGCACGCTATATCAACCGCCTCTGTGAAAAAGGCTACGCTGTATGGGAAAACACTGCCGGTTCGCGCCAACCTAACCTGCTCTATGTGACAGCTTGTGTGACAGCCGATGTGACAAGGGATGAGACAGCCTGTGTGACAGAAGATGTGACAACTCCAATCTGCTGTGATACTGTGGCATTTCGCTATGAATCAGATAAATACGACAATGTGCGAAATCCGTTTGGGACAACTGGCGTGACAGGCTATGCGACAGACCAAGTGACAGCAAATGTGACAACGTTTGTGACACGCAAAGAAGAAACAAAACAAAAGAAAGAAGAATTCCCCCCTGCACCCCCTATAGAAGAAAAAAAACAAAAAAAAGAAAGAAACAACCTCACACCCGCGCATGCGTGCGAGAAAAATCCGACGGAAAAACTCGAAATACGACGACAGCGGTTTATCGACTCCCTTCATCCCTATGTCGAACGATATGGCGAGGAGATGATAAGGCACTTCGGTGAATACTGGACAGAAGAAAACCGCTCGCTCACCCGTATGCGCTTTGAAATGCAACCCACTTGGAACACTTCCAAGCGACTCGCTCGATGGGCAAGAAACGAACTGTCATTCCAACAAAGCAACACCAAGCAAGGCGGATGCAGCAGACCCACTGCCGCTGATTATATCCGAGAGGCACAAGAAACAGCCATCAGAGAAACCGAGGAGTTCATACGACAGGCTGAAATGCGAAGGGGTGGCCGGCCACCGCAACTCCCTGTATGATGAAGCCAAGCATTGTAATTCATTCTCTATCTATGAGTCATATGCATCCCGTACCCTCGTCACTACTCTTCGTCATCGTTATCTTCTCCAAAATGTTCTCCATTGTTATCGTCTATTTCTATCTTCTCTGTTTTTGAGAACACGGGTTTCATGCCGTCCCATTTGAACGTGTGTATGAAGTGTCCCTGTGAGCTGAATTCTGTAATTTGCAACTCCTTGCCTTTTTCTGGCAAATCATAGTAGAATTTCCTGTCTTCCGTCGTTCGGAAGCCGTCGATGATTTGGGGTTCGGGAGTTAGTGTGTGTCTCTTGGTGTCGTAGTCGTAGAAACAAACGAAATGTATGTTGGGGTAGTTGTCGGTCCCACCAAAGTATATTCCGAGCAAACGGTGGCCATTTGAACGTTTCCAGTAACATGCTCTCATAAACTCATGTCGTTCAACGTAACCGTACCAATCGACCGATACAAAACCGTCCTTAGGCTTGTTGTGTACAACAATTTGTCCATTGTTATGTGTGTCTCGGCCCACCACGCCTTTTCTCATTGTTTTGACAGCTGAGCGAAGCATCCATGTGGGCCACTTCTTGTTGAAGCAGTCAAGCATCGTGACGAGAGTACCATCGGGCACATCCTTCAGGGTGATAGCCTCCCACTCGTTGGCTATTACTTCCAAGTCTGTTGAACCACTGAACATATTCTGGCCTACTGCTGTCAAGCTTGTAATCAGTGTGATTACGGTCATCAAAAAATATTTCTTCATGGATAAAACAATTTATGTTGAATCTTCTTTTGTCTTTCGCTGCAAAAATAATCCTATTTATTCATTCTTGCAAATATTACCATGCTTTTTGTTGAATTGAGCCGACTTGTATTTGGGGGCGACGCTTTCCTGCATCGCCGTGGATTGTCCCACCCTTCACGCCGGAATTTGGTGACAGGGAAAACATCGACTCATATGTTAATAGTTGTATGGAAAAAGGAGCTATCTTTCGTTGTTATGGATAAAAACAATTATCTTTGCCATAAAATTGAGATTTTAGCACCATAAAAAGAATAATAGACAATGAAAAGGCCGCAGACAAAGACTTGTTCCGTGCTGATGACTTTTGTAGCACTGGTATGGATGCAAAAGGTGGCAGCACAGACTTTCGAATATCCCATTTACGAGGATGACAGCGTGAGGATAGAGGTGAAAAGCCATGGAGCTCGACCTACTATAGCAGATTTTGCAACCGCCAGTCTCAACCATTCCAAAGAATTGGAATTCTTTGACAAAGTGTATGAGGATTGGATGCGGTACCAGCAGAAAAAGCCTCTCCGCCATCATGGGCACTTCATCGTGGATGTCAAAAACGGATTCATGAGTTACGATATGCCAGGTGTGGAGACCAATGACACGACCTATTTTGAGATGTGCTTTTGGAATTGTGCCGATGCCAAACATAAACTGGTATGTAGCAACGTAAGATGGAAAGTCGACGGAGACTACGTTTGGAGCGAGTACGTTGGGTGCAGGTTCTACCTTTATGACAATGACAAGAAAACGATGAGAGTCATATTGCCGGAGGACATCGGTACCCTGTATGATGGAAATTGCTTGAGTGTCTTTTTCCTACCTCGCAAAGGCAAGAACATTCGGGTGTCTATCGCATCTGAAGGAGAACGATGGGACGAAGTGCTGGAATGGGACGGATACAAGTTCAAAACAAAGGAGTAGGGATTCCTATTATTCAATGTCTGTCAGTGTCTCAGGGGGATGCTTGTTTTTTGATGCATTCTTGCATTTTTCTCGCGTTTTGATGCACATTCCATTCTCTTTTTTATAAATTTGCAAGGGATTTTTTTGGACCCCCTTTGTCATGCCTGGAGAATGGCAGATGCAGAATGCTGAATGAAAGGATAATATTGGCTTTATGAATAGGAAGAATGCTACCATATCGGTGCTGTTGATGGTCAGTATGGGACATCTGTTGAACGACATGTTCCAGGCTGTCATACCTTCCATCTACCCGATGATCAAGGAAACGTTGGGCTTGAGCTTTATGCAGATAGGAGCCATCACCTTGACCAATCAGGTCACATCGTCGTTGCTGCAGCCGGTGGTGGGCTATCTGTCCGACAAACATCCCCGTCCCTACAGGTTGGTCATAGGTATGTGTTTTACGCTGACAGGACTGTTGCTGCTGTCCGTAGCCGGCAGTTTCCCGTTGGTGCTGCTGTCTGTCGCTTTCGTTGGCGTAGGCTCATCGGTGCTTCACCCGGAGTCGTCGAAGGTGGCGCGGCTGGCTTCAGGAGGTGCGAAAGGTATGGCGCAGTCCATATTCCAGATTGGAGGGAATGTGGGACGTGCACTCGGACCGATTGCCGTTGCGCTGATAGTGGTCCCCCATGGACAAGGCAGCATACGTTGGTTTGCCGTCCTCGCATTGGTTGCCGTATGGGTGTTGGCGAGAATCGGCCGATGGTACAAGAGACAGATAGAGCAATACGTTGGCGGCAAGTCCAAATTCGATATGGAGAATGATACCCATTTGACACGCCGCCAAGTCGTCGTTGCCTTGATGGTGCTTCTGGTGCTGATGTTCTCCAAAGACTTCTACACAGCCAACATCCAGAACTACTTGACTTTCTACATGATTGACAAGTTCGGACTCAGCATCACGGCATCGCAATATGTCCTTTTCGCCTTCCTCGTATCCACCGCTGTCGGTCTGCTGGTTGGCGGAGAGGTGGGCGACCGCTACGGGCGCAAGTACGTCATCTGGGTGAGCATCCTTGGTTCGTCGCCCTTCGCCCTTCTGTTGCCTTATTGCAATCTTACATGGACCATCGTTCTTGTCATCCTTGTGGGGATGGTGATGTCGTCGGCCATGTCGGCCATCCTCGTTTACGGCACAGAACTGTTGCCCGGCAATGTCGGCATGATTTCAGGCGCTTTCTTTGGCTTGTCGTTCGGTCTTGGCGGCATTGGCTCCGCCCTTTTCGGTTGGCTGGCGGATATTTCCAGCATCCAGTATGTATTCCAGTTGACGGCTTTCCTGCCTCTGCTTGGAATCGTTACCTATTTCCTGCCGAACATCAAGGACAGATAGTCTTCTTGGCATCCGCTTGCCACACTTGATTCATAATAACCACCAAATATCAGAAAGATGCGAAAAATACTGTTACTGTTGAGCGTGCTTTGCTCTATGACGGCGGGAGCACAAGATTTTGTCATCCCTCCAACCAACATCAATGCCAAGGGATATCCGCATGTCTTGTCAGACAACAGCGTGGAGTTCAAAATCCGTTCGAATGAGGACTTGAGCCAGATGAAGGTCTCGCTCGACCCATCGTGCCGCTTTGAGAAGCAGGCGGATGGCACATGGATGGCCCGCACCAAGCCATTGGTGCCAGGTTTCCATTATTACTGGTTCAACCTGGGTGGGATGGAATTGTCCGACCCGGCCAGCAAGAGTTATTTCGGCTGTGGCAGGATGACCAGCGCCATCGACATTCCTGAAGCTGGCTGCACTTTCTACGACATCAAGGACGTACCCCATGGACAGGTCGGCATTGTCACTTATTACTCGAAGGTGAGGAAGGCCAATGCCACGATGTATGTCTATACGCCGGCCAACTATGCCACAAGTGGCAAGCGCTATCCCGTGCTTTACATCCAGCATGGGGGAGGTGAGGACGAGACGGGATGGACGCTCCAAGGCAAGACCAACTACATCCTTGACAATCTCATCGCAGAGGGCAAGGCCAAGGAGATGATTGTCGTCATGTCCAACGGCAACATCACGGTGCCGGGTGCGGGCTTCGGCTATTCCATCGAGGGGATGAAAGGCTTTGAGGCTGAACTCACCGAAGTCATCATTCCTTTCGTGGACCAGCATTTCCGAACCATCTCCGACCCACAGCATCGGGCGCTCTCCGGACTTTCCATGGGCGGCGGCCAGTCCTTCTTCGTCGGACTGCAGCATACGGAACTCTTCAGTTACATCGGCGTGTTCAGCACCGGTGTCTTCGGCGGCATCCGTGAGACAAAATCCTTTGACGCAGAGGCTGCCATGCCAGGCCTTCTCTCGCAACATGAGAAGTACAACAAGGCATTGAAAGTGTTCTACATCTCTGTCGGCACCGACGACCCGCGGTTGTCATCCACCCAGAAGGCGGTGGCCGATATGCGGCAGGCTGGATTGAACATCACCTTCAATACTTTCCCCGGCGACCACGAGTGGCAGGTATGGCGAAAATCGCTCCATGACTTCGCACAGAAATTGTTTCAATAAAGGCAGTCACGTCGGTTCTCTTCATTCCACACAGGAAAAACGGGATAGAGGTGCTCCCAATGCATTAGAAGGGGTGGCGGAACGACTCTGCCACCCTTGTCAGTTTGCGTATTGTATGAATTTGAAGGTGTGGAAGATGTTGCCTGCTGTGACTGTCAGTTCAAGTGGCCTTTCCTTTGCTGTTTCATTGTCTTCAAAAGTCACCTTGAGCTGGTTCCCTTTTATTTCAGCCTTGAACCAGTCTGCCGTTATGGTATGATAGTCGTTCGCCTCACGGGGAGGATAATGGTATTCCCCTGCCGACACCGCATTTTCAATCCATGGGGATGAATAGTTCCGACATAAGAAGGTGATTTCAGACCCGGTTGCAGAAACGGTATATACGCCATTGGTTGCTTGGACAGGCACTTCTGCTTTCCATATCATGGGGTCCCACTTCCCTTCAGGGTCATCACTGCTGCATGAGGCAAGGAAAACGGCAGAAAGCATCACAAAGGCGATGGCATGTATGGCAGTCTTCCGCCCTTTTGCAAACAATCTTGATTTCCTCTCGTCAAATCGCGTTCTCCTACAAGTCTTCAAAGTCTTCATTTTCGTAATGTTTTTTGTTTTCATTTGATATAACACCAAAATTAGGAATTCTTGTATAACCAAGTGTTTTTTTTCGACGACGATAAAAAACAGTAGGGGTGTTCCTATACTGCTTGACAATGGAGTTTTCGTAAAAATACAATGATTATCCGCAAGCTTCCGATAATCATCCGTATGAATGGGATGATATTCGTCCTGCTATGGATGAAACTTTCTATCTCCAATGCAATGATTTACTCACATTTGAATGTGATGAGTAAGGTTAATTTCGCTCTTGTCGCTTTACCATTTTGTACTGCAGGAATCCACTTTGGCATCGCTTTCGATATGCTTCTATTTGCATCTTCCGAATGTGCTGTCGCAATTTGGCTTTGGTCGGTCGGTTCGAGAGGATGTTCTCGAATATCTGACTCTTGCGTGTCGGTCGTTGTGGCATCTGCCTCAGCCACTATATAGATGGGAAATCTGCAGAAAGACTGCACGGAACGTCTTATTTTAACATTTTTCTATTGTCCTATTCAAACATGGGAATGCTGTGTAGGGTGGAAGGGAGAAACCGTGTGGAATATCATTTGATTTCGCCAGCTACCTGAACGAGGCATTCATAGACCCGTTTGCCTAACAGTTCGGCACCTTGGGCGTCGAAATGCAACCGATCACGCTGTATGGTTAAGTCACTGGCATCCACGACATGGAAGTCGGGGTCCTCTTCCGCCAGGCGGTACAAAGCCCTGACGATTTCCTCGCTGCGGTCGCGGCTTTGGTTGGAGAACGTGCCGCAGATGAAGGGGAGATGTGCATAGCGCCTGTCGCCCGTCTTCTCCACGAGGTAGTTGCGGACATAGGCGACCACGGCTTTTAGATTATCGTAATAATGGGCGGCCATTTTCTTGTCGCTCTCCCCTTGGTGCCAGAGGAAGGCTTTTATCTCGAAACCTCCTTTGTGGCGTGAAAGTTCATTGTCGATGCACGCCCCGATATTCTCAATGAAAGCCTTCAGCAGCGATTTGCCGCCCTTGTCGGCGGCGGCATTGGCTGCCAGGTATTCAGGAGATGCGTTCCAATACATTCCGCTGGTGCTCACGCATGCCGTATCGATGGCCGTGCCGCCCAGCGATTCCTTGATGACATAGAAGTCACGCTTGGCGTGCTGGTCGATAAGATAATAGACCACGGCATCATAACCCCACCGCTCTTTGTTGTCGGGCTTTGCCACGCGGGGCCAAAACCGCTCGAAACGACCACCCCCCGAGATGGTGTCGCTGCCATACGACCACAGACTGTGACGGTAGCCATTCTTCTTGATATGGTCGGGAAGGTCGTTGTTGCTCACCCGTCCGTCCGTGTTCGACTGCCCGGCTGTGATGATCACGCTCACCGGCTTCTTCTTTGCGTATGTTCCCAGACAGGTGCAAAGGAAAAGAAATGATATGGCCCAATATTTCATAGAAAAACAAATTTCGTTTCACGTTACAGTTCCCTTCCCATCAGCATAACCCTATGCTCCTTGTTGAATCCGAATTTCTGGTAGAACCGGGGGCTCGAAGGTCATATTTCCACAATCGTGTCGAATTTTGCGAAGCCATCAATATCGTGATAGCCTTTCGCTGTTCCCTCCGGGACGTACAAGATGCATTCGTCATTGATGTGGTCGAATGCAGAATAATGTACGGTGAAATCGTATGGTTTTTCGGAAAGCATACGAATCGACAATAACTTTTCGCATTGATAAAATAGAAAGACTTCTATATTAGATCCGAAACATTGAACTCCTAAAATCGGTGCTGGTAATTGACGGAATACCTATTCGTTGTATAGGGGGCGGTTCGATTCTGCCTACCAGTCCAAAATAATCTTCTGGAGGCTGCCGCAGAATCGCCAACGTCAGCCTCCACATAGTTAAATTGTATCCTCAAGCAAACGGCTTTGCTTCTTGTAATTTCCACCGCCGTAGGATTTATGGAGCAATTGCTTCAATTTGTTTTCTT
>Ga0247610_10001175_pt1 | contig 33224 bp, 47 predicted proteins | sample 174DNAGHGhighgp2_FD_193483 | JGI IMG/M metagenome (GOLD analysis project Ga0247610, IMG submission 193483) | Sheep rumen microbial communities from Palmerston North, Manawatu-Wanganui, New Zealand - 1742 DNA GHGhigh gp2 | ecosystem: Host-associated > Mammals > Digestive system > Stomach > Rumen...
GTTGAATTACCAAAACTGCTTTCTTTGTGTGTGTGGCAGCATCTTCTTTGACAACTTTGCGCACAACGCCACCTTGCGCCCAAATTAACTTGTCTTTTCTGTAATCCATTTTATTGTCGTTTTTTTTAGTTATTACTATGTCTAATTAGTTTCAGTATTTCTACTTACTTATAGTATCACCACGTAAAGGTTTAGACTTGATGCCATAAGACGGTTGAAAGTAGATGTGCGCGCAACACTCTTTAACTCCCCGTCTAATTTCCCTATAAGCATAAGCCTATTATATAGGAAAGTTTTACTGATAACACCCTCCACGTTATCAGTCTTATTATAGAACACAATAGAGGGTAGTTTCTACTCATATTTTTTCTCTTATCTATTGCAAATCAATAAGAGTTTAAATATTTTGGAAACTGATTGTGTTAATTGTCACACATTATTTGATTTTCTGCAACATTTCTGTGTTTTTGGTTACATCTTTTTGATTGCCTCCATTGTTTTTGCAATATCTTTACCATTGGCAATGTAGATGTCTGCAAGTTGGCTGCCATATATATGTTTTGAATCCAAACAAGTCAGCACAAACAAGATATTGCGCTTGTCTTCAAGGATTTTGGAAACACACTCATTTGCATCTTTGTTGTCGTCTGCAATACGTAAGATTGCGTCTTCAAATGTTAGGTCTTTGCCATACAAACGTTCACCTTGTTTGTTAGTTTTTGGTTCGTCCATATTGTAACCTGTTAACTTACGGAGTAACCTGTTAATTTCGTTTTGATTTTCCATTTTTGCTTATTTTAATAATTAATAATATTTAGTTGTAAGAATGTATAAAAATTGGCTAATAGAACTGTAACTTGCATCATTTTACTGATGTAGCAAGATTTCTCCTTTACGCAGAGACTTCACCATACTGTCTTTTAGTTATCAAGTAAAAAGAGGAGTTTATTTAGTTTTGTGAGATGTGGTTTTGCCTCACTCCTCAAACCCCCAATTCATAGTAATCAATATTTTTAATTGTTAATACTCAAATAAAAATGGATGTAGACTCCCCGTGCATAAGGACGTAAAGTAAATACCTAAATAGGCACCATCCCATACTTACAGTTAGTTAGACTGCTTTCTTTTACTTCACTTGTAGATATTCTTAAACCCCTCTACTTAGCAACTAAGCCTGTAATACTTTCGAACTATCATTGCGCTTTTTATTGGGTATATATCAAAAGAGCCTTAGATTATTGATATTACTTACTCTTTTAATGTATTACAAACATACAATATGGTTAACTACTCCTTACTGCATATTCATAATATTAGTTCCCCTATCTGATGATAAACCAGACTCTCTTATATAATTTGTTACATACGCATTGTGGGTAAGTTTTCACTATCCTTGCTATGTACAGTCGTTACCCTGTTTATTCCTATATTACTATAGGACAGTTAACTTTTCCTTACATAAGTGTTTTGTATACCTAAACTATAGGGGAATTACAACAAAAATCAAAATTGTTTAATTTAAATTTCATCAACTCTACCTATACTTACTATATAGTTGTAGCTATAGTTTTGCAGGTAAAATTGTTGCACCATTTTATTTAACAACAATAAGTGCTTTTAATCTTTTTAATAATAAACTTATGTAAAATAGATATTAATTTAAATATATATAACATGATTATAACAAAAAGTTATCTATGGGAGAACTGCCCTCCAACATCAATAATATTATTTCTAATATTATGAAAATATCCGAAGCACGAAGCTTGTGATGTTTCTATTTTGCATAGATAGTCAAGGTGTCTTACGACTTAATCTTGCCCAAGGACTAAGAAGAATCCGTTATGTAATATTTATACTCCCAAACCTTTAAAATGGAGTTTAATTGAGCAATTTTACTTATGTGCCTGCTCAACGCACTGCCTAAGACTTACTGGGAGTTGTACCCATGCTTAGGTTATTTCTCTAAAATACCATAGTGTAGAATTTACAATATCTAACTCAATATTGAGGTTTATATTGTTTCTGCAATACAAATATTACAAAAAGTCTTCAATGATAGCAAGGTGATTATTATCAGCATATTTAACACACTCATCGTGTGTACCAATAAAGTCAGGCTTGTCTTTGCAGAACTCATCAGCATATTCAGCTGACACTATGCTACACCTACCATCAAAAGCATACAAATAATGTTTCATTTTCGTAAAGTATTAAGTTAATAAAAACCGTCTTCAGTTACTACATACACTCTCAACATTTTAAATGTGGTTATGTTTATACTTAGTGTACTCCACTTATCATATTGGACGGTAACAATATTACTAATATACTAATTAAAAACGTAATAGGTTTACTACTTAGAAGAATCGAACTTCTAATTATATTTACATATAAGCTGTTAACATAGTTAACCCTTGCGTAGCTTACGTCATAAGATGACGTATGTTTAAAAATAATACATATAACACATATTGCCTGATATGCTGGTGATATGTGTTATATGTATTATTGATTGTCTGTTAGACTTACTTCTTGGCGGTGTACAAAGCATTTACTGCCTTCAAAGCAGCTGCTTCAATGTTCTTACGATTAGCATCGTTGTAGTGCGTTGTGAACAGTGCCATTATGTCTTTGTTCTTCTCGACATCAGTGTCTGGCTTGATGTTAGTCAAAGTCAGATTAATGTACTTCTTGTCGTCGCTGATACCAATGCCAATGTAAGCAGGCTTGTTAGCATCGAACACCTTAGCCTGTGTAATAGGCGGAGTGCAAGTCAACGGAATGTTGAACTTGGGTATCTCCGTGTCAAAGTTAACAGGATTGTCAAGGATGCTCTTTGCCGCATCTGCGTCAATACTGATACCAAACTTTACAGACAAAGTTGCTTTCTGAATTGTTGCCATTGTTAACATAGCTATCTCGTGCTTGCCGTCCTCAGCTTAATGCTTACTGCGACTATAAAACTATCTATTGCAGATAGAAACCCATACCGCACTTCCGTATAGATTTTTTGGTTAATTGACTAAAATTATTTGTATTGTTGTTCGATTATAAAGTATTTTAGTTCCTCGAACATACGATAGATAGTTAATATTAGATAGTATATATTGTAAATAATTAGAAGATAAATATGCAAAAATACGATAGATATATGTTAAAAAGCAAAATTATTAGGAAGATATATTTTACGACAGTTTCGACAGTTTTATCTATGTATTACTATCATAATTTATAACAATTATAATTAACAACACTTTTCTATTTACAACAGTGGAAGCATCTAAGTAGTCCGATATATGCTACTTAGTCTAACCGCATAGCCGATGTAATCTTATCTATAAGGTTAGACTAAAAATATTTGAAAAAGGTTGCATCAGACCTATAAAATTTAACATTATTTAACTATAAAAATATTAAACCGATGAAACTGTTTAAACTGATAAGCTGACATCTGCTTGTCTACTAACTGCATAAGCTGACGTCTGCTAAACTTACGAGTATTTTAGTTCTTAAAAAGAATGAAATAAACTAAACAAATATAACAGATAAAACAGATAAAAAAATAAAACATACTCAACAGATGTAAAGTCCGTGAGTATGTTTTATTAGTGAGTTCTGATTGGCAATTACTTCAACTTGTTCACTGCTGCCAATGCGTCAGCAAGAATTTGCTTCTTGTTGGCATCATCATAGCGGCTGGTGAACAGTGCTGCAATAGCCTTGTCCTTATCAACATCGCACTTGTTAGGTTTGATGTTAGTCAATGTGATGTTGATGTATTTCTTGTCAGCACTTGGCGCAATGCCAAGATAGCTTGGTTTGGTGTTGTCATAGCCTTTGCTGATGCTGATTGCTGGTGCAAGAGACATTGGAATGTTGCCTTTTGGCACCTCAGTGTCAAATGCAACAGGATTGTCAACAATGCTCTTGGCAAGGTCTGCATCAATAGCAAAGCCAAACTTGATTGCGAGAGTGCTGGTCTGAATAGTTGCAAGTGTTAACATAATTCTTGCGCGTATGATGTTTGATGCCTTTTGTCATCTTTACGAAACTACATATTATGTAGAACATTGCACACACCATACAAATGCAATGTTTTTGATTAGTAATATTGTTTATTATGTTGTATTATTTAAAATTATTTTTGTTCTTTAAAACACACAGAACAGGCGATAGATTTAGTTCCAAAAATAACCAAGGTTTGAGCAGCAGTCAGGTAAAAGAAAGGAACAGAGCTATTGGTTGCAGTTCAGTTAGAAAAAATCAGCAAAGAAGTATCACCACCATATCAGAAACAAAAACCCCTCACCAAAATCAATGGCGGGGGTACAATCCCAAAATAATAAAGACCAGTGGGGTTTCTCAATTATATCCTTCGTTTTTAAATATATTACTAAATTTCGTTTTTAATCACATTATTAGTTTTTAAACATATTCTTCATTTTTAAACATATTACTAAATTAGTAAAATAATTAGCTTAAAGAATATTCTAATTGTTGTATATCTCTCTTTTCAATATTATCTATTCTTCTAATTAACTTATCGTTATTATATACAAGCATAACAGGAACTCTATTAATAGAGAACTTACGTTTAAACTCTTCTCCTTTAGAAGACTCAATTTCAATTTGTTCTATTTTATCATCAATATTATGTAACTTAAGTAATAAGCTAATATAATGACAATTCATACAAGCTGCGCTATAAATGTAGTATACTTTCATAATGTAAATTTTCTGCAAAATTACATAATAAATCGTAAATAAACTACAGTAAATTGTAAAATATCAATAATAAATCATAATTTCGCGGAACTAAAATACAATACACAAGCTTATAATTTCAAAGAACTAAAATACTTTTTAATAAGACAAGCAAGAATACTGTGTTATTTGCAGTTATAAATCGTAAATAATTGACTGATTGTTTGTATAACATCGGTGCTATAAATTAAAAAACATAGTACCGATGTTTTTAAAAAGAAAACTCAAAAACACAAAGGTTACTTACAACTAAACAAGCTATGATTAGCATCAACCTTTTAAGTTGACACTTTAAGTAACCATATATAAATGGGGGAGGTATATCAATAACAGTAACAATTTGTTACTTACAAAACTGTTAAGGGTTAGATAAATTGTTTCATCAACAATGTGTTGCAGGTTCGAGTCCTGTCCTCCCCACTTTTTTAATTATTAACTTATTGTATAACAAAAAAACTAAAAACAAAATGATTACAGTTGTAAAACAGATTATGGACGGGTCTAAAACCATATTCAGTGCAAAATCTAATAGTGATTTTGTAAAGCAATGTAAAAAAGCATTTGACTTATTTATTGCTACTGAATATAATGACAATGATTCAATTTTGGGTCAAATAAAGGAAATATTCAAAAAGAATAATATCCCCACTGACCGACTTGAAATTTGTCATAATCCTGATGGGTCTATGGTAGTATTTTATGGAAAAAGTGATGATGGTAAACATAAGAACTTTTTCCACGTAAATACTTGCACTTTTGGTTCTTATCAGGTAGAATCAAAAGATTCTCCGTGTGATTATATGGTTATGTTTGACTATATAAGTCCGAAGAACAAAAAGAACATTTATATTGGGATGCACATTACTCAGGTAAACAAAGGAGACGATAATATAGAGTTTGTTTCTTACAAGACATTTAACTATGATGGAATAGGTTCACCTATATACATCGCTAACAAATGTCAGGATTACATTAAGAAAAACGATGACGAAGGATTTAAAAATTTCTTGCAAAATGGAACAAAACAATTTGGAGACAATAAACAAGCTAAATGCACTAAATAAAGCTCTTGGAATTACAAATCAACTAACTCAAATTGTGGTACATCCAAAGTCAAATGAAGCCAATATTAAGTTTCTAATGACTTCGGAAGATAAAACAAGTGGAGCAGAGTTTGTTTGTAATGTAGAAGATGCTTTACAAGTACAAGCGTTATTGGCTAAACTAATCGAGAAAACAAAATACAGATTTTACGAACTTTAAAAAACAAAACAAAATGGCACAGACTTTTACAAAAGAAAATTACAATAGGATGTGCGAACTAATCCTTAAAGCAGTATTGCAAAATGTAGTAATTCAGGGCGACTTTAATCAGCCCTATGAAGTACAGGAATTGTTGCACAACTTCCCAATCTCAGAAATTGAGAAGAAGCAGAAAGCTCTGGAGAATAAGGCATCTAAGATTGGTAATAAGAGTAAGTGGAAAGCTACTGACGAAGACAATGCTGAAAAAGATAGGCTTAACGAAGTAGCAGAAATGCTGGAACTTATGGCTGGCTATAGGTACACCTTGGAAGATAGAGCTAAACTTAAAGCAAAACTCGAAGCTAATCAGAAAACTATTAATGCTTTGAAAGAAGCTAATAAGACACCTGAACAGCAGCAAAAAGACCTCGAAGCTGAAAATGAAGCTTTGAAGAAAGAGTTGGAAATGTTTGAATAATCTTCGTAGTGTTTAACTTGGTTAGGGGAAAACTGTAAGTACCCTAACCTTTTAAAAGACAAATAATTATGCAAGTAGAATTAGATAAAAAAGTACAGAATCCTTTCTACGGAATGAGAAAAACCTTGGAGTTGATGCAAAGAACATCATCAGAAGTAAGTCAAGGAAACTTTGGAGAAGCATACGCTGAGTGTGACACCATTGAGAAGAAGCAGCTATTTTATAGTCTTGCTTTTTCTATTGGTGATATTACAGCTCGTCAACACAATATTTTCAAAAAGAAGAAAGTAGATTCTGGCGGCAACTCAAATAAGGCAGGGTTTCAGGAATTTATTAAATGGTTGTGGAGAGTTGATAAGAAACAATTTAAGAAATTCTTGTTTGCTCACTTGTTCAATGAGTATCAATGCTTTGATTCACTCATTCAAGCGAGGGTTAAGACTGTTAAGAAAAGCAATAAAGTAGAGGAAGTGTTAGATATGCTTGCAGATAGTGAGTATAGGAAGATGCTTGCAGAATACTTTTGTAGTATAATTAATGGTAATAATCCTTACGATAAAACACTTATTTCAAAGTTCTTATCAATACCGAGATTAGCACTTAGAAAAGGACACAAGAAGATGCTTCCTCAAACTAAGACAGTTATGCAACATAGAATTGCTTTTTTGAAGGAACTTTCTGATATGTGTAAATGGGAGTACAAGCTCGATGGTAACATTGTTAATTTCAAAGGCTATGTAAAATGGCGTAAGGATTACAATGGTGAACTTGAAAGTGTGTTGTTCAGTACAGGTAAGATTAAAGAGTTTAACAAAGAAGCCTTTATGAATTGGCTTAATCGAATCCCAAGCAATGCAAGGTTTCGTGTAAAGCAAAAGGTTTATAAGGAAGTCAATGGGGAACTTAAATATCCTGTATTAAAAGAATGGTTCGTACTCTGGGAACATTACAAAGAGCAGAAGCAAGAGGAGCAACGCAAACTTGAACAGAAGATAGCAAGTGGTAATGCTGAACAGGGCGACCTTGAAAAACTTGCAAAAGTTAAGAAGGAAGCTAAGGTAAACATTGGTGCTACTAATTTCTTAGAATTGTTTAATTCGATTAAAACTAACAGTATTGACAGGCTGAAACTTGAATCTTTCATAGGAAATAAAGTAAAGCTTGACTACAATACTTTAGTTCTTCTTGATGCAAGTGGAAGTATGCACGGTTTTCCTTGGGAATTTGGTATTTTCCTTACTGCCGTTTGTATGTACTGCAATCCTAATGAGGAAAGCAGAAACCTTGTCGGTACATTTAACAATCTTGGAAGATTCTACGGTTACATTGACGAACAGACTACACAACCTAATGGACTAATGAGAGGAATAACTACTAAAACTGTAAAGCAACCTTTTATTAATAAAGAAGAATCATTCTATGATAACTATCAAAGAATCAGAAACTTCTTGTTGCCTAAAGTTGGTGGTAGTACTTCAATTTCTTCTATTATTATTCAAATTGGTCAACTTATTGATAATAACCCACAGCTGAAAGACATATTGGCTGGTTATCCTGTATGGACAATTATCAGTGATGGTGAATGGAACTGTTTGAGCAGTCCTGAAGCCAGCATTAATAATTTCTTCAGAATGTGCGAACAAAAGCTTGGATTTAAACCATTTCTCGTTTGTATGGATATTTCTCCTTATGAGAATGGATTGTCCACAAATGCTGAACGCTTTTCAGGTATAGACAATATGATTTATATTCCGAGCAACCCTTCTCAGATTGAGATGTTCCTGACTAACTTCAGGGATATGGAAGTCTTCGATGTTTATACTCCTTTGCTCTCTGTTTACAGGAGCAATAGATATGAACTGGTACGCAAATACACTATTTAACTTTAACTTAATATGAAATGCTTGTATTTCATATAAGCATTTCATATTTTTGCATTGTTTTAGTAGCTGCCTTAAAAACAGCCAAACGAAACAAATAGGTTACTTACAAAACTGATTTTTCGGCTCCATTCTTGCCGAGGTAGCTCATTTGGTTAGAGCGTCTGACTCTTAATCAGAAAGTAGTTGGTTCGAGTCCAACCCTTAACAAGTAACCATTTATTACAATATGCTGGAGAAAGAGGATTAGTTTCTTAAAGAAACTTACAAAAACGAAAAACATAAAAATAAGTATTAAGGTTTACTAATTTTGGGAGTTCGATTCTCCCCTCCAGCGCAAAAGATACTTACAATAACATCTATGATGTATAGCTAAGTTGGTTATAGCAAAAGACTATAAATCTTTGTGTCATTGGTTCAAGTCCAATTATATCAGCCAAAGTATCTATTTTTATATGGGGAGGTGGTGAAATAAAATAAGTCAAGTAACAATAGTTACTTACAACACTATCTAACTTACAGGTATACACGCAAAATTAGGGATTTTGATTATGCTGGTTCGATTCCAGCCCTCCCCACAACTGCTGAAAGGATTAGAGACACTTACAAAACTAATTGCTTTTAAAGGGTGTTTGCTTAATTGGAAAACCCTTACCATTGTTCTTAATAGTGTCTAATATGGTGCTTTAGCTCAGATGGTTAGAGTGCTTGCCTGTCACGCAAGAAGTCAGGGGTTCAAGTCCCCTAAGCACCGCTTTTTGAGATTTGTTTTAATCATATTGTTATATTGTGTTTAAAAGTTAATTAGACTGTGAACGCTGTGAAGCCTGATAGCAGTCAGATGGGGTAACTGCTTTTCCCAAGTCAATACCGTAAAAACAGAAAAGCAAGCCAGTTACCACATTTTTATAGATGGGGCGTTAGCCAAATTGGTTAAGGCACTACCCTTTCAAGGTAGCAATTAGCAGTTCGAGCCTGCTACGCCCTACCCTTTGAATTGGATTTTGTCGTTTTTTAATGTTATTAATGTTTAGTTTTTTTTTCGTTACTGCTTTTGTATAAAGCAGTATTTGTACCCTTAGCTTAGTTGGTAGAGCATTGCACTTTTATGCAGGGGTCGTGGGTTCAAATCCCACAGGGTACACTTTTGGTTACTTTCATTATTTATTTTTTATCAGTATTTATACTTTTTTAAAGCCATTACCTAAAAAGTAATGGCTTTTCTTATGAAGGTAGTAGTGTAATCGGTAACACACAGGATGCGCAGTAACAAATGTTACTTACAATAATGTTGCTATTTTTGGAGCCTGTATTTCAGTTCGAGTCTGACTACCTTCACTACAATTAACTGAGGTTTAATATTTAATAATAATTACTATGGAAATTGATGTAATACAAGAATTAGAATCAATCAAAAAATTAGTGTACTCGCACATAAGAACTATAGATGTAAATCTTAAGTTTAGCGATTCAGCAATGTTAAGCATATACAAAAATATGCGAAAAAACATTCAAGGATGTGTGGTTGAATATGAAGTGTACCACAGTGTAGAAGATTTATGTACTTCTTACATTGAGATGTTATTTCCAAAGATAGTGTTTCACGCAGATTTTAACGAAGATGCTAAGGAACACAATTATAATGTTAGCATAATATTCAAAAACAGAGAAACAAATGAAATCTTGTTTAGAACTGGAATTTGGGCAGACCTTCAAAAGTTCTGTAGGGGAAAAAGCCTTGCAGATAAACTAAAAGAAATTACCAAAACCGTAGACAGTGAAGGAATTAAAAAACTTACAGCATTAAAAGAAGAAAATAAAGATAACCCATTAGTAGAAAAAGTTTATAATCAGTATATTTTAATTTATAATGCGCAAAAAGAACTAAATAAAATAATTTGTTAAATTAAAATGAAAAAAGAAACAGCTTTGTTAGAGTTTCTTTCCGTTGGAGAAGTTATAACTGAAAAGGATTATTGTGAGTTGGTCCAAAAAGGTTATGCTACTTTTACTAACGGTGAGTATACTATAACAAAAGAAGGTTTATCTTTTTTGAAAGGTGGTAAGAAAACTACTTGGGATTACACTCAACTTGCTGACAGGATGAAAGAATTGACTCCAAGAGGTAGGAAAGGTGGAATTGCTTGGCAGGACTCAACAGCACTAACAGCAAAAAGGATTAAACGTTTTACAGAGCTGTTTCCAGATGTAGAGCAAACCTATACAGAGGATAATGTTATAGAAGCATATCGAAATTATATTAATTATGTAATAAATCATTATGGTAGTGAAAATAGTCAATATAGGTTTGCATTAAAGTATTTTATCTTTAAGGACGAACAAAATGATTTTAAATCGGAGTTACTGAATCGCTTAGAGGAATTAAAGTTAGAGGATAAAGATAAAGTTGAAGATAATGAGTACGAGTCTGGAATACAGGCTGAATCTTGGACTGATAACTTGTCTTAAACTATGATTACTAACGAATTTGAGTACGATGAACTGCTTAACCTTATTAAGCTTGTTAATGAAGAAGAAATGTTTTCGTAATACATAGTTAAGAAATAAAAATTAACTTTGTAATTATGAAACATTTATGCCTGATAACGGGTGAAGACATTTTAAATAAGGTTAGACAGAAAAAGCAAAGACGTAGAGATGGTAAATTTAACTGTTTGCCATTTAAATTTGCAAGAGCAAAAAAGAGATTCCCAGGGTTTGAACGTGGTAAGTATTACCTGTTCTCTGCCAATCAGAAGGTAGGAAAATCAAAACTTGTAGATGACCTTTTTTTGCATTATCCTGATGAATTACGAAAATCTGGTAAAGACATTCATACAAAAGTATTGTATTTCTCTTTCGAGGAATCAGAAGAAGATAAGGCATTTCAAATGTCTTGTTATTCTTTATACAAGAAAGAGGGATTAAGAATGTCTCCAAATGAAGAAAAATCTTTGGACAGGGAAATACCAGATTCAATCGTAGCTAAGCTCTCTGATACGGAGGTTATTAATACTGTAACACGTATTAATAAAACCGTTGAATATGTAGATGAACCAATGAATCCTACTGGTGTTTACAAAAAAGTTAAACAATGGTTAGAAACATTAGGACACTACAATTATTGTGATGGAAAAGTGCAAGACCCAATGGGCAACTGGGTCGATGGTAAAGTAATTGACAAAACAAACAGATTTACTTTTAATGACCCAGAACTTTATGCAATAGTTATCATTGACAACTATGCGAATCTAAATACTGAAAGAGGGTGGAATCAAAGAGAGACCATCGAAAAGATGAGTAAGTATTGCATAGAGTTAGCTAAATTAGGTTTAATAATGGTAGGAGTACAGCACCAAGCACAAAGCCAAGAAGGAATTGAAAATCTCAAATACTCACAAGTGATTCCTTCTGTTAATGGCTTAGGTGATGCAAAAACCACTGCCAGAGATGCACACGCTACTCTTGGACTGTTTAGTCCTTACAGATTCCAAATCAGAACTCATTTGAATTATGATATAACGGAATTTAAAGATTATATTAGATTCCTTTATATTATTGCAGATAGAAATGGGGCTGTAGGAACAATAGTTCCACTCTTATTCAGAGGTGATGTAAGTACCTTTGAAGAACTTCCTCAACCAGATAAAGTAGAGATATTAAAAGCAATAAAACAAGCTTTAGATGTTGAAGAAGCAGAATTTGAAGAAACATTTGTTCTTTCAGAAACTGATAATATACCGTTTTAAGTTTTGTTGTTAGAAAAACAGTTTTATGAAAGACACAAATAAATATTAAATTAAACATAAAAACAAAAAACAAAAAATGATTACAAACACTAAATTGCGTCCCACTGAAAGGACAACCGTAGTTTCAGCAGCAGTAACTTGCAAGAAATTTGAAGATGCAAAGAAAGAAAATGAAGCTAAGTATAATGAAGCAGTTGAAAAACTGAAAGTTCAGTATGCGATGGATGATAAAACTGAAAAGGCTTATCAGGCTAATTTGGGAATCATCAAGTCCTATATGGGAGATGAAGCAACTCCTGATGATATTGTTGAAGTAAGGATTTCTAAAACGCAGAACGGTAGGGCAGAATATGAAAGGAAAACTTATGTACCTACAAAAGCATTTGAGGATGCAACTATTACAAGGCGAAATTCTACATCAACAGAAACAGCAGCTGAAACAAATACTATTGAAACAGAAAAAGAGGAAGTAATTGAAGATGCTGACCAAGAGGAAATTACAGAATTTGACAACGAGTTTTAGTTTAAATAAATAAACAGTCTTTAAATTATGGTACAGCTCTTAAATAAGGGCTGTACCTTTATAATAATTAAACAAAAATAAAATGGCATACGTAGCAGAAGAATACAATGAGAGACAAGCCTTTGAAACAAAGAGGTATAAAGGTTCAACATTTGGTAGGGTTATTATGATTAATCCGACTATGAAAGAAGCAAATGATACTTTGGGATATACTAAGTTTCAAGAGGAACCTGTATATCACACAAAGAAAACAGCAAAAAATTCAAAAGGTGTAGAAGTAGATTGTGATAATCTTAAAATTGACATCTACTTGAAACCTGAGAATGAGAAAATTGATAAGATATTTACTCTGACATTCTTCCTTACTAACGCACCAGCTTGGACACAGGCTGGAGACCAAGTACAAGTAATAGATGCTTATGGTAATTATTCTTATGTAAATCCTCAAGACCACGATTTCAAGAAACCTATTTATAGGACAAAGAAAAATCCTGACGGTACTTTCACAACTCTTGACACTATCAATGTCTTTGGTGGACATAGGATTGCAAGACAAGGCGAGCAGGCTTTTAGGAATTTCTTTAAAGCATTTATGCAAATAAAGAATCCTTTGCAGTATGTAAGAGAAAATAATAAATGGATTCCGAAAGATGATGCTGAACTTGCAAAATGTGATACCGATTTTGAAATCGAGGACTGGAAGCAGGTGTTTAAAGATTTTCGTAAATCTAAGGTCTATAAAGATATTACTTCGAGGATTAAGCAAAATCAAAACGGACTTTATTTCATTGTAGGTGTTAAGACTACTCCTGATGGTAAGCAGTACAATGAGGTACTGGCTGATGTAAAAGCAGCTAATCAAAAAGGTGAATGGTCTGATTATGATTTGCAGCAAATGCTGAAACGCAGTAAAATTGATTTTACTGACACTATTGGGGATACTCCAGAGGAAAAGAAAACTGTAATACTTCCTATTCACGAATATAATATGGATGTTACACCTTCTACTTCTGAAGAAATATCTGAAGCTACTACAGCAGCTAAAGCTACACAGCAACTTGATGCAGAAAGTGATAAAGATGATGACCTTCCGTTTTAATTAAAAAATGTATAAAGAACAACCTTACACAGAAAAGAGAAGTATTAAACCAGAGGATATAGATGAACTCTATGTTCTTAATAAGTACTTGGGAGTTAAAAAACTTCCTGCACTAATTAATGCACCATATAGAAAGGATACAAAACCTTCCTTGGGTATTCAATTACGTAAAGGAAAAGTTTACTTCAAAGACTTTGCTAAGAATATTAGTGGCGGTTTAATAGACCTACTTATATTCTGTTGGGGTTGTACTTTTAAAGAAGCGATGCAAAGACTTGCAGAAGATGCTTATATCCCAACGAATAAAGTATCTTCTGCATTTTATTATAGCGATAAACAGACAATCATCAAAGTCCAAATAAAGGAATGGAGAGACGTTGATATAAAATATTGGGAAAATTACGGATGTTCGATGCCTTATGTGAAAAAATATGTAATCCCAATAAAATACTATTGGATAAATGATAAACTGTTTAAAGCTGACAATCTGGCGTATGCTTATCCAATAAAGATTGGAGATAGGTACCATTATAAAGTGTACCAGCCTGAAAATAAAAAATGGAAGTGGATAAATGATTACCCACAAAATCAGTTTCATTTTATTGAGTCCCGCGATAATTACGAAAAGATAGTTATTTGTTCTTCTCTTAAAGATGCTTTATGTTTGCACAGTCAATGTGGAGTGGATGTAGTTGCTGGACAATCAGAGAGAATTACATCTTTACCTGATGATATTTTAATTCATTTATTAAAATATAAACGAATAATTATTTTATTTGATAATGATGAAACTGGAATAGAAAGTTCCAAATATTTGTCAGAAAAGTATAACTTTAAAAATGTTATTATTCCATCTTTTAAAGGAGGAAAAGATATTTCAGATTATTACAAACAATATAAAAATATTAATGAAATATGGAAACTAATACAACAGCAGTAGCACAAACTATTGATTTTATTCCTACCCAGAATAAGCAAACAAGGGTTTGTCTTATGGACAGTAAAGGTAATGCTTTGTTTAATAGGCTTGTACCTACAGATATGCTAACATCATTTGGTATGTTGAAAGCATATTTGCAAGACAATGATAATCGTCCTCTTAGCTTCTGGGAAAATCTTGAAGCCAAAAATGTTACCCCTGGTACTGCTCCAACAAATCTTATTCAAGATAGGGATGAACTTAAGACAGGTCAACTTGATGGTGAGGAAGCACTTGTAATTTATACCAAACAAAAGGATAAGAGGATAAATTCTGGAAGCCTTCGTGATGATATTGTTGCAAAGATGAAAGAGCTTAAACTTGAAGCAAAAGTTAAAGAAGAATGTGGCAAGAATTGGACGCAGGTAAGTAACGATAAAATTCAAGAGGTTATCAATAAATATAATCAAACAGTAAAAACTGAACCAGAAAAAACTGTTATTGACCTTAGCGAAAAAGAAGGAGAAAAGAAAGAATATACAACTAAAACTATTATAAACGAAACAGTAGATAATAGCAAGGTTGTAGAAGCTACGAAGCAAGTTCGTGAAGATATGGCAACAGTGGTTCAAAATATAAATGCTATTAATAATGCTTTTGGCATTCTTAATAAAATCGCGTCAAAATATGACAACATTCAACCTACACAGAAAAAGGAAGTTAATCTCAGTCAGAAATTAGCTGACCTTAATCCGTTTAAATAGAATTTTTTGTTCATATTGATATATAGTTCGTTTGTTAAATTTGGCAGATAATTGTAAGTAATTACGGTTATCTGCCTTTTTATTAAATGAGTATGACAGTACAAGAAACCATCGAAACAAAGTTAGATAATCTTTTTAATTCTTTAATTTATATTAGAGATTCTAATAGAGAGTATCTAAAATCAAAATATGGGGATGATGCAAATTTAGCATACACTCCATTTGATGTAGAAACAGAAACAACTAAATATTTACTCAGAGCTGCTGGACACACTTCTGATTTCTTCGTAGGTCAGGATGTAAGTAATGTAGTTCAAAATTTTGATAATATTAACAATGGGAGTTTACCGTGTGTAATCATCAAATTTCCCAAACTCACTGTACTAAATAGTAGGGGAGCATCTCATACTGTAACTAACCTATTCGCATTAATTACTCTTAGATATGATGGAACACTTAGAGATATACAATGTGTAAGAAGTACGTTGACAAAAGCTGAATATTCATCTGCGTATGTGTTTAGCCACGCTAATGTAGATAGGTCAAATATATTTGGTAGGTTTTCCAGTTTATGCTTCGGTTCTGGAGAAATTGCAGATTACAGAGACGCATTGTTCCATAAAGATGTTTTGAACAATAAAGCATTGTGGGGAATGTTACCAGATAATTTGTTTAGATATTTCAGTTGGGAATCCCTTGAAGGGAGACCCTGGAAAGAATTTGCTAATGTAAGTTCTGGACGTAAAATAGAATTACCGATTATTAGTATTAACAGTTGTTTGAGACAAACTAAATCATTTAGTGATTTAGCTTTCAAATGTAGGCAATGTAAAGAATTTTTACATAATTTTATTAACAAGAATTATAAGAAAATTCTTTCAAACATTCCTATACAATACAAAGATGGAAAATATTACATTAGTAAATCGAATTATCCTGAACTATTATATAATATTGCTGTATCAGCTAATTATGCAGCAATAGCAGATGTTTATAATGTAGATTGTACTCTTGAAAAATATAGTTACATTAGTAATCAATTACTTTTACACAAAGAAGGAGATTCAGAAATTTCGTCAGTACGAATGTTTAAATTTAATGGTGAAGTGATATATTCTTTTGTAGTAGACGATGGAATTGAATATAAAACTATAAAATCATTTAACAGTTCTACATTTGTATATATTATTTATCTAATCCAAAAAAGGCTAAACAAAAATGGCAAGAAACACGTTTTATATTAAATGTAGTAATGTTGAAAATTTAGACAGAAGCACTAATAGTGCAGACGTTATATTTAATAATTATACTACATTAATATTAAAATCTACTAAGAGTTTTATTCCTTTATCTATATATAGATTTTATTTGAGTGTTGTTAAAGATTTTCCAAATAAAGAAATAACAAGGCTTGATGATACTTTTGTATTAGAGATTTCCAGAAAAATTAAAGCAACTGAGAATTATTATAACAAAGTAACATACCCCCTTTTTACAGAGGCAATATTCTTTGGTAAATCATATTATATTGGTTATGATGCAATATTTTCAGACAGGTGGGAACTTATAGCTATATATGCTTTGAAGAAGAAGGAGGTATTTAAAGAAACCGAGGTTAAATATCATCCTGTATTTTTAGTCATTAAAAAAGAATACGAGAAAGATAATTTAATTAAAGGCATATTAAAAGAAATCAATTCAGACTTTAAAAAGGTAGAATTAGATGTATATCAACAGGGAGTTGCTATTCCAACTTTTTCAAATGAGATAACGGATTTTATAGGGACTTATTCTGAGAGTAAATCTTTATATCAAATCTATACTAAAATTAAAGACGTAATAAGAAAATAGAATGAAATTAATAATAAGTAATAAACTTGAAACTAAAAATAGGAATCTTTGTGCAATGTCTCCTCGCAATGAATGGAGTGGATTCTTGTTTTATATCTACGATAAAAATGAAGGCACTATAAATGCACTTGATATGTTATTGATGGATGTTGGTGAGCATACACATACATCAATAGATGTCAATGAAAAAGTTGCTATTTATAAAATGCAAAACGGACTTATGCACTGTCATACAGGATTAATCCATAGTCACAATAATTTTCAAGCATTTTTCAGCCCCGAAGATATGGGTACTATTAGAGAGGAGATAAGCGAAGAATACCCATATTTTCTTTCAGTAGTAGTAAACAATGCTGGAAATTATGTAGCTAAATTTGCGCAGAAAGGAAAGAAAGTAGAAGAAATTACCATAATCGAAAAGCAATATCTCATAGAAAAAGATGAGGAGATTCTTGTAAAAGAGGAAGAGAAGAAAGATAATAAAGTTACTTCTATTGCAGTTATAACAGATTTGAGTATTGAAAAGCCCAATATTGTAGCAGATGGAATTTTTGTAGATTTTGGAAATTTAGCTAATATTAGAGGAAGTGTTGAACAGCCGCATACTCAAGGAGCGTATAATACAAATCTGATAAATTTAAATCTTGAAGATTACGCTAAAAACAAGGGAAAACAAGAAATTAAAAAGGAAAAAGAAAAAGAAAATTTACCTAAACTTCCTGAAAATAATCCTACAGATTCTGTTACTGCTGAAACATTAATGCTTAGAATGATTTCAGGCATATCTTGGATGATATACACTAATGAAAAGCAAATAGCTCATTATATGAGTCCCGATATAATTGCTAAAACAATCAATAAACTTCCCGAAACGGATTATATAAATTATTGCAGTTTTGTACTTGAAATAGACTTAGGTTTATTGGACGAAGTATTAGCAAAAGTAAAGGATTTAGTAGTGAAGTATACATCAAAAGAAGCTCAAGCACTTCTAAGTACAGTGTTGCATACGCTATATGAATATTGTGATGACCCAGATGAAGATGCAGACGAGTATAGAAATCGTGTGTTTAATAGTTTAATAGAATAAGAATGGAATTAACGTTAAATAATAATACTGCTGAAAGATATACACAAAGATTTTCAGGGCTGCCTTGGGCAGAGTATATGAAAAATATTACAGTATCTCTCGTTGGTTGTGGTGGTATAGGTTCTAATGCAGCCGTAACTATTGCGAGATTAGGTATTATGAAACTGAATATCTTTGACTTTGATACAGTTGAAGATATAAATATGGCTGGTCAGCTGTTTAAAATAGCTCACATTGGAAATTCCAAAGTTTCTGCAACTGCTGAAGTTCTTAATGAGTTTACTAATGTAGAAGTGTTTGCACTGCAAACACGAGTAACAAAAGAAACTTTACTTACAAAAATTACAGTTTGTGGGTTAGATTCTATGTCAGCCCGTAAAGAAGTATTTGAATCTTGGTACGATAGATATAAAGGAAATCAAAATGCTTTCTTTGTTGATTGTAGGATGAGCGTAGACACAGCTCAATTATACTGCTTTACAGGCGATGACGATAAAAGGATTAAAGACTATATGGAAAACGCTCTGTTTTCTGATGAAGAAGCAGAACCTACTTTATGTTCAGCTAAACAAACTACATATATAGCTTTCAGAATGGCTGCTATGGCAGCAGAATCTATTGTGGATTTTGTTAATAGAACATACGTAAATAAAATTAGTTTTCTTCCTTACTTTGTAGAATATGACAGTATTTCAAAAACTCTTACAATAAAATAAAATGGCGGCATATATAAGTAAAATAGCTTGTAAGAATAGCAAAGATTTTTATATAGTCCCATATTATGTAGGCACACTAAAGCCTGGCAGAGAAATAAAACAGCTTGCAATTCAAGATTTATACATAGAAATTAAAGATAGAAAGAGGAAAACAGTTTTTGAGGAATTAACGAAAAGAGCAAAAAGAAAAATACTGGCTCATTATCTAACTAAATATGGGAATTTTGTATGTGGTGAAGGTATGATTTTATTAGAAGATACTAATTATAATTTGCATCAAGTATTGGTAGTATATCATCTGATTAATCAGATGAATAAACCATCTACAAAAATAGAAAGATTTATGATGAATAAAATTCCTACACTATCTGAATATGACAGAAGTTATGTAAACGTATGGCACAGTGATACAATAGTAACTGTTGTAAAGAATAATATAGGTTTACCAACATCTTATAATGTACGAAAAGTACCAAAAGAAGGAAAAGCATTTATCACTTATTTAAAAAATACATTAAATACATATACCATTATACCTAATTTAATTAAAAATGCTTAAAGAATTTAAACAACTTTTATGGGATGTTACAGAAGAAGAATATAGAGAAGATAATGCTATATCTTATTCAATGATTAGTAGGTTTATTAAAGACGGATATTCAGCAATACCAGTAATTAAAGAATCTATTAATACTCCTTCACTTACATTAGGGTCTGCATTAGACTGTCTTGTAACTGAAGGATTGGATAAGTATAAAGAGCGTTATTATGTTTCAGAATGTAACCCAGCTAATAAAACAGAAACAGTTATAGAAGAAATATATAAACATATTTCAGATGCACAAAATTTGGGAGATGCTATTATCAAATGCGGATATACTGGAGAAAATGTACTTTCTGATATATTTGATTCTGTTGACTTTTACAAAGGGAAAACTGCTCAATATAAGATAAAAGTTATATCTGAAAAAGCACAGTATTACATTGATTTAAAAGAAGCTAACGAACATAATCAAATTATTATAAACGAACAAGTAGATACTGATACTATTGCAATGTATAATAGTATGATTATGAATCCTTTAGTAAATGATATATTCTTTGGAAAACACGAAGGTACTGAAAAATTCTTTCAGGCTAAATTTCGTTGCTTAATTGACAATGTTCCATTTAGGTGTATGTTTGATTTGTTGATTGTAAAACATAAGGATAAGAAAATTATTCCAGTTGATTTAAAGTCAGCATCTACACCACCGTATGATTTTTTCAGTTCTTTTGTAAAATGGAATTATCAAATTCAAGTAAGGGAATATACACGCATACTGAAAGAAGTATTAAAAGGCACTGAGTTTGAAGATTATAATATTACAGATTATCTATACGTAGTTGTAAATAAAAACTTCTCATCACCTGTCGTTTATAAGATACCTATTAATCATCTTGAGGGTAATATTGAAGTAGATGGAAATGTTATGGAAGACCCAATAGAAAAAGGAAAACTGTTATATAAAGAACTTATGAGAAATAAAGATGCTCTTATGGAGTACCCAGAAGAAATCAATCCGTTTAAAATAAATAATTTATTTTATAATAAAGAAATAAAAACATTAAATTAATGTATTCTATTTAAATTTGCGATAATAAATATTATTAACATAATGACAGTAAACTATAAAGTATTGGATGGTGGGTATCCGATAAAAATAGACCCACAAGGAGAGTGGTTTGATATATTCCTTAAAGGAGACGATAAAACAGAATATTTTATCCACGATAATATTGTCAAGGCACCTCTTGGGCTTGTATTAGAAATGCCAGCTGGAATAGAAGCACATATAGCTGCAAGGTCATCTACTTCTACAGTTAAAGGAGTATTTAATCCTAATGGTATTGGGATAATTGATAATTCTCATTGTGGTGAAGAAGATGAAATAATGTTTCCTTGTAGGTCAGTGGATTCTACTCCAAGAATACTTCACGGCGGAGATAAAATATGCCAAGTAAAGTTTGTACTTTCTCAAAAGGCAACTTTATTTCAAAGGCTTAATTATCTGCTTACAGGAATCAAGATTAAACAAGTAACTACACTGAAATCATCAGTATCTCGTGGTGGTTTTGGACACACTGGATATTAAAAAAATAAATAAAATGGCTTACGAATTACCTACAGTAAAAAGTAAAGTAGAAAGTTATAATCCGAAAATGATAATTCTTTTCGGAAAACCTAAAAGTGGAAAATCAACATTGGTAGCGTCTATTGATAATAACCTTATAGTTGACCTTGAAGATGGTTATAGGTCATTGTCAGTATTGAAAGTATTACCTAAAAAAGCATCAGACATATTTGGATATGCCGAAGCAATTAAAAAGAAAAACGCAGAACTTGTAAAAAATAATGAAGGAAAGTATTTCTACAGGTTTATAACTATTGATAATGTTACGAGACTTGAAGAAATGGCAATTCCTTACGCTGCACATCTGTACAGAAGTACACCACAGGGTAAAAATTGGGGTTATGTAACTGATGATAAAGGCATAATTAAGATGGATAAAAACAACAAACCTATAATTGATGCTAATGCAGATGTTAGGAAAATGCCTAATGGTGCAGGTTATCAATATCTTAGGGAAGCTGTAAACCAACTTATTGGATGTTTTGATGGATTATGTGAAACCCTAATATTGGTTGGACACGTTAAAGAGAAGCAAATCAGGGTTAATTCCGAAGAAATGTCTGAAATGTCATTAGACCTTGCAGGTAAAATTGCAGACATTACTTGTGGTAAAGCAGATGCTGTTGGCTATATTTATAGGGAAGGCAATAAAACAATTATTTCATTTGAAGGTGGCGACAATACAATAAAGGAAGCAAGACCTTTGCATTTGAGAGGTAAGAAATTTGTAGTTGCTGAAAGTGATGATGAAAATAATCTTACAATTAATATGAATCAGATTTTCTTGCCTGAAAGCGAAATTACTAATACAATAACAGTTTAATGATTTACTTTGTAACAACAAATGTTGAGTTATTTAACAATGACTGCTATACAGTAATAAATGTAGAGCAGTCATTGGAAATACTCAAAACTTGGAAAAGTGTCCAGTTAGATACTGAAACTACTGGAACAGATTGTCATATAGACACCATATTGCTTATGCAGTTAGGTAACTTTGACGGTTCTATCCAAATAGTTATTGATGTTACAACTATAGATGTATTAAAATATAAAGAGGTTTTAGAATCAAAGTTTATTATAGGGCAGAACCTCAAATTTGACATTCAGTTCTTATATAAGAAAGGTATAATTATTCATAGATTATATGATACTATGATTGCTGAGCAGGTATTATATCTTGGCTATCCAGCATCAGAAATAACATATAATTTAAAAGATATTGCAGAACGCTATTTGAATGTTTACATAGATAAAACTATCAGAGGTCAAATTATCTGGAGAGGTATTGACACTGAGGTTATTCTATACGGTGCAAAAGATGTTACTTATCTTTATAAGATAATGAAACTACAAATGAAAAAAGCAAAAGAACAAGGAGTTACAAAGGCTATTCAACTTGAATGTGAATTTGTACCTGTTATTGCTTATTTGGAATTTTGTGGAATTAAATTATCTGTAGAAAAGTGGCAGGCTAAAATGCAAAAAGACATTCAATCTCTCAATAGAGCCTTAGAGGAATTAAATGAATTTGTAATTAATGAGCCTAAACTGAAATCTTTTACAAAGGTTGATATGCAAGGTGATTTATTTAATGGATTTGATTTAAAGCCAAAGGTTACTATTAATTGGGCTTCACCAGCTCAATCTACGAAAGTATTTAAAATTCTCGGTTTTGATACTCAAGTAAAAGATAAAAAGACAGGAGAGGACAAAGATTCAGTTTTGGAGAAACATTTGAAAAACCAAAAAGGAATTAATGATAATTTCTTGAAAATTTATTTTGATTACAGAGAGCATTTAAAAACCACAACCTCTTTTGGTCAAGGACATCTGAACGCAATTAATCCTATTACTGGTAGAATCCATACTGTATATAAACAGTTAGGGGCTGCAAGTGGTAGAATGAGTTGTGGTTCAACTAATCCTAATACATCATTAGCTAAAATTAAAGGTTTGGCTCCGAGCAAAGTAAAATATCCGAATATTCAACAGTTACCACACGATGCTGAAACAAGAGCTTGTTTTGTTGCAGAAAAAGGTAATAAGTTGATAGATTGTGATTGGAGTGCAGCTGAAGCAAGATTAGCTGGAGATATTTATAATGACCAAGCAATCAAAGACATTTTCCTCAAAGGAATTGATTCTCATAGTATGTACGCAAAGATATTCTTTGCAGACGAACTTAAAGACATCAATGTCAATGATATTAAGAAGTTAAGACCTGACCTTAGACAATTAGCTAAAGGACCTGAATTTGCTTTAAACTTTGGCGGTGGAATATTTGCAATAATGCAAGCTATAAACTGTGATGAAGATAAAGCAAATGAAATACTTCGCAACTACGAAGAAGGTTTTAAAGGTTCTGCTGAATTTGCCAAAAAGGGTTCTCAATTTGTAAAATCTCACGGATATGTTTTAATGAATCCTATTACTGGACATAAAATGTATTGGTGGGATTGGACTACGTGGAAAGATATTGAAGATGGTCATACCATAGAATTTTGGGATGACTATAAACTGCATCATAAAGGAACAGGAGATTATGTCAATATGCAAGTTAAACAGCATTTTAAAGCTGGAAGTAAGTGGGATAGGATGGCAAGAAACGCTCCAACCCAAGGAACTTGTGCAATAGCATTGAAACATAGTCAGACTATATTATTCTGGAGAGTAGTCGATTCTGGGTATTTCAACATCATAAAATTATGTGCATTAGTACACGACGAGTGTCTGTGGGAAGTACCTGTAGAATTAGCTTCTGAATTTGCAGAATTAATAGAAACAACTATGTTAGATACTATGGCTATATATTGTAAATCCATTCCTGTTCCAGCAGAAGCAGAAATATCAGATTTTTGGGTACACTAAATAATAAAAACAAATGTTATTTGAAACAATAGAAGAAGCTCTTGCCTATGTATGGGCATTACCATTCGGAATAGGTAAACTGTTGTCAATAGGTGGCGGTGGCTACTTAGTAACAAAAGTTGGGCAGAGTATATTCGGCACAGATAAAAATAATAATAATAATAATTAAAATTAAAATGAACAAAGAAATTATTAACCAAGTATTTAACGATGACACTATGGTGTCAGTATTTGAAGAATTTACAGAAGTTATTTGTGAATGTTGCAATGATAAAGATTGCAGTCTTGCGATGAAGATTGGGCATTTCTTTAAAGAAATTGAAAGTTTGCCAGCTTCTATGTTTGTTCTTAAACTTATGGTAATTAAAGAGCTTAAGAAGCTTGCAAAGGGAGAACAAGAAGAAACAAAGCAAACTAAACAAAACATCAATTACGAAGAGGTTAAGAAAATGTTTGATAGTGGTGAACTTGATAATATGTTCAAAAATAATTCTGACCTCTTAGCGCAATTTAAAGATTATATTTACAACAAAACTAACGCTAACACATCTAAATAATGCTTCATATTTTATGTTCCCAAGCACTAAGTTCTATTACGAGGAAACATAAAATTGAGGAATATGAAACAGATGGAAATCGCGTACCACTTATCAGGTGTAAATTAAAGGGTAATGAATATTATCTGTTAATAGACACTGGTGCTTCAGTCTGTACTATAGGTACAGATTACCAAAACTTATTTGATTTAAAAGAAATAGGAACTGACAGTATAGACACTATTCACGGGACAGAAATAGTATCTGTATATGAAACTTCTATTATCTTAGAAGAATGGCTTTATTTCGTTAAAATAATGTTCAATGAAACAACTCTTTGGAATAATCTAACTGAATACTATCAATTAGACTTGCCGTTAATTGGAGTGTTGGGCTATGATTTTCTAAGCAAAGCTAAAGCAGTTTTGGATTTTAGGAGGAAACAATTAACAACTACTAATTAATATTAAGCCCTGTATACAGGCAGCTATACAGGGCTTTTTATAAATAACTTATTATGATAGGCGAATATTATTATTCAGACTCGATGATTATTGAAGTCGAAGAATATATTAAAATTGCACCTAATACATTTGCAGTAAATCCAATATGGGAAGATAGGAAGTTAACAGCTTGGACACTTGCAAGTAATTTAAAACCAATTCCAATAAGTACGAGAATATTAAAAGTACTTGGATTTACTTATGTTAAGCCAGATTGGGTAATAGATATTAGCGAAAATGCTACACTTAATATTCACATTAAAGATAATAATACTTGTATTGTTACTTTAACTATGTGGGGTGTAGACGATGTGACAATATCGAAAGAAATGCAGTATATTCACGAACTTCAAAGATTTCTATTTGGGTTAAATTTGAATCTTGAGTTTGAAAAACTTTTAACAATTTGAAATTTGAGCAAATAAAAAATTATGTAAGTTTAATAAATTTCAGTGTTAACAAAGGTTTTAACTTTTTAAGTAAAAGTAGAAGATTAAAATATAAAACACATATTTATTCTTCTCTCTTTTACAAGAGAAATAGTTGTTTTTTTGTCGTTTTAAGCGAGAAAATACCTTATCCTGATTCAACTATTTATAGAGTAATAAAAATGGCTAAATCGGGTGAAATTGAGGTAATAAACAACTTTTTATCTTTGGAAGAAGCTAAGACTTTGTTTTATAAATTAAGTTATGGAAAATATAACACCAGCAGTGGGGATAGGGCAGTCTCCACAAGAAGCTGTACTATGTGCAATCACAGCGTATAATATGATGCACGAAGATAATAGGCTCATTGGAAAGTTTGAAATAGTCAGACCTCCAGAAAATACAAATGGAAAATACAAAGTTAAATTCACACTAAATAACGAAATTATTAACAATTAAAAACTAAACGAAATGGAAAATACAGAGATTTATAAAAATGGTGGAGTAATTAGGTACCCCGAAACTATTTGGACAAGTATCATGGGTAGAACTTCTATAACAACAGTTCAGAAAGCTGATGGTAAACATCCTGAACAGGTTATAGTAAGTGCCGATTATCAGTTTCCAGCAAATCTTAAGTTGTTTATTTCTAACTTTATAGAAAAAGCAAAGTGGAATTTTAGCAATAATAGTGGTAGTTTGCAAATAGTACCTAATTTGCCTAAGAAAGATAATATTAAGTATAAGAAATTTACTGTAACAATTACACGTAGAATTGTTATTAAGCCTAACGATACAACTGACTCTGAAAAAGCTGAAAGGATAGCATTGAGTAAATGTGATAGAATTGCTTTGAGGATTTTGCAGGAAATTACTAAGCAAAGTATGAAAGAAATCGGAGATTATTATGTGGAAGCTTATTATGACCTTAGAAAGAATATTATGCGTAAAGAAAAGGAATCTAAGCGTATTATTAAACTTGATAAGGGAGAAGTAAATAGTTTCTGCACTTCTGATGAATTTATTGATAAAGTATCTGGCTGTCATTCTATTAGTCAAGTAAAAGAGGAAATAATTACCAATTATGATTCTCCTTTTGCTATTATGGCAAAAGAATGTTATGATTCTATTCACGATGAAATTGGTGTATATCAAACAGATGTATATCAAACTTCTAATGGCTTTGTTGCAGTATCTGGATATTCTTCTTTCGTTGAAGGAGTAACTGAGGAAGATACACCAGTAGTATCTTGTACTAAAGTACAGCCTAAAGTAGGTATTATTTTCGCATAGTTCATATTATATTAAATGGTTTATTGGTAGCTTATCTTAGGATAGGCTACCTTTGAATAAATAAATTAAATATATAAAAATGAAAATAGTAAAGCCAAAAGTAGAAGAAATAAAAGACTTTGAAGGAGTTAATAACTTCTATCACGCAGTAGCAAGAGCAGCACGTATATGTTATGCTTCTGATAAAACTGATAATGACAAGGAATTGTGTGAAAGACTTATTAAGTCAGGACATTACTCACCTTTTGAACACGCAATAATTTATTTGTGGAATAACGAAGTAATGAAATATACTGGTGAAAAATATATATGGCTTCAGTATATATATGGAGGATGTCTTGACAGTAAATATACTGTCCGTAGATATTATGAATACGGTATTAACGATACTCAGTTTGCAATTAATGGTAGAATAATAGTTGAACTTGCAGAAGAATTTCATCAACATAATCCAGATACACCTACAATAGTAATAATTGATGGATTCTTAGAGCAAGCAAAAAAGGTTGTAAAGCATATTACATTGCCAGAAATACCACTTCCTAAACACGTATTCAAATCATTTATTGTAGATACATCTATTGGATGTACTCGTGAATTAAATAGGCACGATAAAGATTTTTATTATACAGACCCTTTAGATATTTGTGAACAAAGTACTCGTTACTGTAATTTTTCAAAGGATAAATTTGGTGGTGAAATTTCTATTAATGAGCCTTATTGGTTTGATAATGAGGAATATTATAACAAGACATTTCCTTATTGGGATTATAGCATACAAGTAGCTGAGAAACAATATTTAGATGCTTTAAAAGCTGGAGTACCTACAGATATTATTCGTGGTATTCTTCCATTGGATACTCACACAAGAGCTGTTTATACTACAACTATTGAAGAATGGCAACATATAATTGATTTAAGATTAAAAGGAACTACAGGTAAACCTCACGGTGATATAATGATAATAGCAGATAAAATTAATGAATTATTATGAGTGCAAGTATAGTTTTGAAATTACGTGAAATTGCAAAAGATAGGAGAATATTTATTGTAATTAATAACATATATTATCCTATTGAACCGTCTAATATTGTTTCAGATGAGGATGACGAAGTAACAATAGTAATTTCAAATAAAAAGCAAAATACAGATGAAACCATATAGAGTAAAACACGTTCCAACAAGTTTATATTATAAACCAGATGAACCACAGCTAAGTGAAAAAGGCGGAAAAGTGTATACAAGTAAAAATTGTATTATACAATACGCTGAAAAATTTGGAGTTGATATAAGGATACCAAAAAAATCAAGATTAGTGAATAAATATCCTATTATAAAAAGTTTGAGTAATTCAACTTATTCAACTTACCTTATTAGAATAAGCAAAGATAATATTAACGATTTACAGATTGAGGAATTATGATAACTTGGTTTGATTGTAAAAATACTATTGACTATATAGGAAAAATAATTCAATATATTAAACACATAACTATTGACGAATTTTCTCCTATTGTAAGATTGTATGATGTTATAAAGTCTAATACTGATTCAAAAATTACATTAGATTTGAATTTAAAGCATACAAATTTGGCAGTAGAAGGCTTAACTGATTTATTATCTATAAATGCTGTTATACCGGAAGATGCAAAAATATTTAATCCTAATTATATCTTTGTAAAAGGAGAAATATTTGGAGATGAAAAAACGCATACTTGGCTATACGCATTTACTATTTATGATAATAATGATGATGTAATACATAGAATAAAAAGCGAAGATTTTAAATCTATTTACTTTGATAGTATTAACTCTGAATTATATGTTGCAAAACAATTTTACGATAGTGTTGTAAAAGACAAAGAAATAATATCAGAAAATGCTTTATTGGCTTTAAAAAACATAGCCGTACAAATTACGAGAAATTATAAAAAGAATTATTTGTCTGATTTTATGACAAATCAAATAAATACATTTATTTCTGATTATTATGATAAGAAAATTAAAGGTAAAATAGATTTTAAAATCATTAATAAAAAACATTATTTATCAACTATTTATCCTACAATTTAAAATGGAATTTGAAAATATTAAGAAGATTCAAGACATAAAAGATTTTATTCTTGAAAAAGGGAAATCTACATTTTGCTCACCAAGTTATATTGTATCTCAAGACATATCATTCTTTTCACAGATAATTTTAATAGTAAAAAGAATATATTTTAAAGTCAGAATGTTTAATGATAAACGTTCTGAAAGTAAGTATATTTTTGCTATAATGGAATTGTCTGATAATGGAGATGTTAAAATGCTTAAAAAGTATTTTAATAAAAAAGATATGTTGGCAGATTTTACAAAAGATGGTATAATTAAACTTAAACAATAATAGAATTTGATTCAGAGTGCAGATTTTGTACAACAGCAAATACTTGTACTTTAGGACATACATCTTGTGATTTAAAGTGTTTGGACTTTGAGTCTGAGTATGATGACTATTTAGACAAGAATAGTATTAATGATAATTATAGGTATGATGCTTATGATTGGTTTGATGACTATCTTGATGATAAAAATGATGGCTTAATATATGACGACGATTATTAATATTAAATTATAAAATTATGGAAGATACAATTAACTTTCTCCTTTCATTTAAAGGAAAGACAGTAGATGAAGTAATAGCTCTTCTGAAAGAAGACAAACAAAAATTAGATGAAAAACAAACCTTGCGACGCCAGAAGTTGATAGAATATTATAGAAACTGTATAGGCAAATACTTTGTAATACAGCATAATAATATTGCTTTCACATTAGTACACATAATGGAAACTCCTAAAGGTCAAATACGGATTCCTACTAATCCTTGCGAGGAAGGTAATCCTTTATATTTCCTTACTTGGAAATGTTATCACATTATCTTATCAGACCAGCCCAGGGCTGAGTCAAATGCAGCGTTTAATATACTATGGCTAAATAACCCTTATGAAAATTATATAGCAAAATCTACAACTTGCAAAGAAATAAATAAGGAAAAATTTGAGAAAATAACTTCTTCATTTAACTCATTTATTAACATAACAAAACAAATATTAAAATGAAAACTTGGAAAACACTTACTACCGAAGAACTTGGTTCTTTAAATGACGAGCAAATCAAAATGTATGACAAATTGATTTGTGCAGAAGAAGGTATACCTTTTATGGATGAACCTAAAAAACCAGAACTGACAAATTTTAAAGAAGATTTAACTGTTTATAAAATTGAAGGTATAGAAGGTATTGCATTTACAGATGTTAATGAAGCTAATACTGTCATAGAAACTCTCAACAAATGTAAATCATTAGGTTCTATAAAGTATAATTACAGTTGTAAATATTTTGAACAAGGTTTTAAATATTATGACAGTAAACCTCGAAATATTACATTGCAATCAGAAGTTATATTTAACGAAGAAACTGCAAAAGAAAACTATGCAAAACAACAGGAAAATAATAAACTTGAAAACGAGTATAAAGATAAACTTTCGAGTTTTAATGTTATAACAGAAAAAAGACTTAACGCTGTTGCTGACTTCTACAGTAAGGTAAATATAGCTAAAAATATTATAGCCAATAGAACACAATTAATTCATATATTTTATGAAGAGTATTTACCTTTGACTGATGGAGATGAAACAATGGCTATGGCATTTCTTAAAAAAGCGTATAATGTTAGTGAAGATGATGAGAAATTTATACTGACACACGATATAAAAGCTTGCTAAAATTTTACAATAATTAAATAGGTTACTATATAAAACAATATATAGTAACCTATTTATTAATAAATTGAAAAATGAAATACATAATATATAAAGACGATTTTGATACAGGCGAATATATCAATATTGAAGAATTTGATACTGAGAAAGAAGCTCAAGCATTTTTAGACAAATTAAATGAAACAGCTTCTCTTGAAGATGATTATTTTATCTGTAAAGAAGAATAGAAATGAACAGAACAGAATAAAAATGAAAACAGCAGAATATGGTTATGCCATCTATGATAGATATACTGTATGGGTAGGAGGTATAGAAGTAAATGACTTTCTTATGTCTAAAGGAGCTGCAATAGAACGTGCTAATCTTTATAGGCAACTGGGATATACAGATGTCCATATAGAAAAATACTATAATATTCCTCCACAATTAAAGTTATATCTTTGGCAAGAGTTTCATAAAAACAATATTCCTAAGTATTATAAATACTTTGAAGATTGGTTATCTAAATTAACTCCTGTACAGATTGATTATTTTATTGCTTATAGTAAAAACCAAAAAACCCCTTTTTATACATACAATGACAGAAGAAGAATGGGATGAATATGAAGATATGAATGATTCATATAGAGGAGAGGAAATGTATGAATTGTTTAATTTCTTTCACGAACATCATCTTTCTTATAGAAAACATCTTGGCGATGATATGTTTGAATTAGGTTTGGCAGAAAGAATACCCAAAAATGTAAACCCTTATGATAATTAAAATGAAAAAGACTATTACATTTATTATTGTTGGAATTATAGTAGCTGCGTGTTTATTTATATTTGCACCTACTCCAACAATTAGACCCACAGAGAAATTTCCAAATAAAGATATTACTATTCCATTAGACCAAGTAACATTTGAATATCTTGTTCAAAATGGATGGTATCATCAAAAATATCCAAGGAAACTTTGGTATAATTATTACCAAGATTCAGGTTATATGTATGTATTCCAAAATAAAGTAAATTATGACGAGTACATATTTCATATACTGAATAGTGGTGATACTGTTGAAAAGTTATACAGGTGTCAAGATTCTTCAGTTTATTTACGAAAAGCTAAATATTAAATAGGCTATGATTAAACTAATTGAAGTAAAAAATCAAGAGCATATCCCTCATTTCTTAAATGAAAAAATGATAGTTAGTATGGATAGAAGGGATGATATAGAATCTGAAATATCTACTTACTATATAGTTACTGATTTTTATTTTTTCTATATAGAAGTTGAGTTCTCTAAAATTAATGAGTTTGAACATTCTTTATTTAACGGTAGTGCTGTTCCTTATTGTGGTGTTACTAATGAAGAATGTGGCATACAAATAAAATCGTTTGATATTGAAAAAAAAATAATTTAAATATTCATTTAAACTACCAAAATCAACATATATATGGAACAAATAATGGAAATTAACCTCAAAGTAAATCTTGAGGATTACATTGAAGATATTAAACACGAAATAGTAGAACATACTGATGATGAAGGTTGTGATTCTAAAATATTTAATAAACTAACTCTTAAACAATCTATTATAGATGATATTAAATTTCAGATAAAACAATCTATAAAGAACGGTGCAAAAGACCAAATAGACAGGGAAATTAAGAAATATATAGAAGCAGAAATTCCTACCCTTTTAAAAGAAACAATGACTACATTTTTTGAAAATAATAAACTTATATTGTGGGGAAAAGAAATTACAATTTCTGAATTTATAGAACAAGAACTTTCTAAGAATTTTAATAAGTCATATCAAAATCAGTATAATTCTGTATTAGAGCAAAAGTGCAAGAGTTTTGTAGAAGACCTTAAGAAAAGATATGATTTAGCATTTGCGGCACAGATAGTACAGAGAATGGCTGAATTAAAAATGCTTAAAGATGATAGAATTGTTGAACTTTTAACGCCGAAAGAAAATGGAAATAATTAAAGAAGAAATCATTAATAAACAAACAGTTAATAAGTATAAAGCTATTGACGGTACTATATTTAATAGTGAGAATGAATGTATAAAATACGAAGATACTGCTCAATGTGTAGTTAGGGCAAGATTGAATATAATTGAAACTAATGATTGGGAGCTATTCTTTGGTGATGATGCACCGATTGAAATTGTCCGTGGTAAAGCAGAGGATATTGAAATGTATGTAAGACTTTGCAATTGGTGTGGTACAAAAGCTGAAGAATTTATATCCAAATGGAAAGAAAATATAGCATTAGATGGGAACATGCAAAATGTACCGTCTTTAATATTTAAAAATAATGATAATGAAGTTTATAACATTGTAACATATTCTCAGCTACTAACAAATATTGAAAACATAGTTAATCCGAAAAAAGAAGAATAGTATTTTTTAATCATTTTATATAAAGCAAATATCACAGTTTTGTGGTATTTGCTTTATTTTTTTTTATTTCTGTTTGTATTTTTAACATACTTTAACTATATAAGTATTGTATTTATATAAGAATTATTCTTATATTTGCATCGTAAAATAATTAATATAATACATAAACAAAATGGAGAAACT
>Ga0247610_10001176_pt1 | contig 33221 bp, 31 predicted proteins | sample 174DNAGHGhighgp2_FD_193483 | JGI IMG/M metagenome (GOLD analysis project Ga0247610, IMG submission 193483) | Sheep rumen microbial communities from Palmerston North, Manawatu-Wanganui, New Zealand - 1742 DNA GHGhigh gp2 | ecosystem: Host-associated > Mammals > Digestive system > Stomach > Rumen...
TGTTATTTAGTGGTGGTATAGATAGTTATGTTGGTTATTTTTATCTAAAGAAAACTTTAGGTCTTAAAGAATTAAAAACGGTATATTTTGATCTAGGTGCCCCATATAACAAAAGAGAAATTGAAGTTGTAAAAAAACTAATTCCTGAAACTATTATTGATGAATCTCTAAAAGTTGGTGATACTCAACGAGGGGTTAATGCTTTTATTCCATATCGGAATATGTTGATAGCAATGTTATGTGCTAAATATGGAAAACACATTTATATTTGTGGATTAAAAGATGATAAAGTAGAAGATAAAAATCCTCGAGCTTTTGAAGAAATGACTAAATGTTTGAATTTTATTTCTAAGCCAGAAGATGAAATTAAAATAGATTCTCCATTTTGGGAAATGACAAAAGCTGAAGTAGTTAAATGGTATATGGATAATGTTGATCCAACAGGTCGAGGTTTATTAGATACGATTAGTTGTTATAACGGGAATGAAGAAACTAACTATTGTGGAAGATGTCCATCGTGTTTTAGAAAGTTTAATGCTCTAAAAGAAAATGGAATTGATATTGAATTTTATAATCAAGAAATGTTAGAGGATTATCTTAAACGAGCAGATCAATATGAACCAAAACGAAGGGAGTCTATTCTAAAATTAAAAGATTATAAATGTAAGAATATCTATTGTGTAGATATAGATGGTACTTTAACTTTAGAATCTGAAGGTCACGATTATAAGAATAGAACTCCAAATAAGAGTATGATAAATGCAATCAATTCTCTATATGATGAAGGTAATAGAATTGATTTATATACCAGTAGACTTGGTATAGGAGATGACAGAGAGATTACAGAGCAATGGCTTAAAGATAATTGTGTAAAATATACTACACTAGTTTTTGGTAAAAGATACTATGATTTCTGGATAGATGATAAAAGTATGGATTAATTGATTTTTTGAGGTTAAGTTAGTTCTTAACCTCATTTTTTCTGAAAATCTGTTCTTGAACTTTTCTGATAAATATAATATAATTATTTTGTATGGAAATTAAATAGGAGAATATGAAATGGAAAAACAAGAGTATCCAGATATTAGAAATTTAGATAACTATACAGTTCGAATCTTTAGAGATAATAAATGGCAATTGTTAGCATTTACAGATCTAACTAAAAAAGAACAAAAAGAATTTTTAGATAGTTCTCCGGAGTCTACTCTTCGAGCTATAATTAAAGATCTAGCTGAAAATTTAAGATCTTTAGGGGACGAATTAGAGGTTTATAGATTAAAAAATCATCATAAAAGCTCTGAAATAGATTTTTTCTAAGTTGTAAGTTATTGATTTTATGTTATTTTATTTTTTAATAATTTTTTCTTGTAAAGATAAATGGACGATTCAATTGTTACAAGGAGAATTCGAAATGAGAAAAAATATTCTAACTGCTAATAAATGGGTTGAACTACTTTAGCAATACTGTATGTTAAAATCATTTTTAATTGGTTTCTTTATAGTTTTATTAAGTCTTTTAATTGCAGGATGCACTTATTATAGACTTGAATCAGAAGAAGAAATTATAAATGAACAAATACAAGTTGAAGATTTTCCACTTAAATCGTCGGAGACTTGTAATAACGTTGAAGCCATTGCGGACATTATGTTCGGAGAGGGTGAAAATCAATCTATTCAAGCAAAACATAACTTAGCTTATTTTTTGATAAGCGAATCTATTAAAGGTGATAGAACGTTATGTGAAGAACTTAGATATCGAATGCCAGGTGGTGCATTGAAATATTCTTCAATGTTTGATAATCTACGCAATCTGAAGAATAGAAGACCTTCTAGCTATCAAAATAATATCAATATAGCTCAAGAATTTTGGAAATCAAAAAAATATTTGAACTATAGGTCAATGTATCGTTATAATCACTTCATAACCATACATTTGGCTCGAAACAACCCTCCTGAGTGGTTTAAGTATTATATAACTGATTATAAGTTTTCTGGTGACCACGTTTTTGTTAATCTTAATTTTGAAAATAAGAAAGAAAAACGTTACATCGGAAATTATTGGAAAATGATTTCTGATCTAAAATAAAGGCTTTTTGAAAGAAGAGATGTAAATCGTCCAACATCTCTTCTTTTTCTTTAATAATTTTATTTATAAATCTAACTTTAGTTTTATAGAAAGATTCTACTATGATAAAATATGATTATGGTGAAAATTGGAAAGAATTATCAGAATTAGTAAAAGCAAAAGCTGGTTATAAATGTCAAAAATGTGGAAAATCATTTATAAACAACAAAATAGCTTTACACGCTCATCATATTATTCCATTATCAAAAGGTGGTAGGAATTGTTTATCAAATCTTATTGCAGTTTGTGAGGAATGTCATAGTAAGATACATCATAAAACAATAAATACAAGTCGGTTTAAGAAAAATAATACTAAGAGGTTTTTTAAAGCCTATGATTGAAGTTCTAGCAGATAATAAAGAAAAGTTTAATTCTATTATGAAGTTCTGTCCGAATGAGCTTATTTCTATTGCTAGAAATAAGAATCTAGAAGATTATCGTTATATCTTACCGAGATTTAATGCTGGAAATTTACCTTTCAATTTCAAAATGAATAGAAGAGGTGGTTGGATTTCTCCAACAGGGACTTGGTATTTAGCTACTCTAACTGGAAGTCCAGATGATGCTTTAAGAAATCGATTATTAGATTCTAGTAAGTATAATAATAATCTGCGAGTTCAAGCTCTGAAAGAAGGTTGGATCAGATTTGATTGGGAGCAACCAAGTTTAGATCTTAAATTTTCAACAAATGATCAACAAGTCCGGAAATTTATTATTACTATGGATAAGAAAAGAAAAATAGATAATAAGACTTATTTAGCAATCATTTCTATGGCAATGGTTTATACCGTTCTAAGTCCAAAGAATTTCTTTTTCGAACTTCGTTTGATAACTAATTATGATAAACTACAATATGAGACTTATAAATCTCGTGGTTTTGAATTTTTCAATTTAGATTTAAATAGACAAAGAGGTTAATTTAATGTTTAGAATATTATCTGGTTTGCAACAAGAATTTGAATATAATGATGATATTCAGTTTTTATATGAAATATTAGATAAAGATCTTAATTCTTTAGTATCACAAATTAGTTCAGAGATTTATGATTTTGATTCTGCTAATACAGCTAAAAATACTTATAACAAAGAATGGTTTATTAATCTTCTAATGTCTGTAGATGCTAAAGTTAAATTAGCTACTTTATTAAAAACATTAAGTGCTAAATTCCAAGTTTCAAGTTTAACTTGGGATGCAATAACTAACTTATCAACATCTATTATTGAACAAATTGATATTTTGCAAAATAAAGATAATTTCAGAAAAAGCTTAGGGGAGTAGTTAAATGTCTGATTATTCTAATTGGAATGAAAATCCTGAATTATGGAACTCAATTGAACGAGTCATTAAAGCTACTTCATTAGTTCTAACTAAAGATTGGAAGTTAGAAGATTTTAAAAATTTCTTCTTAACTAAAATTTGTTATTATGATACAGAAACTGATTCTTTTGTAATAGAAGGATCTTTTGACCTAAATACCAATATTCAATATATTGAAGATAGAAATGGTAAAAATCAAAAGAAATGGACTAAAATTAAACAGGAAATTGAGAATAATTTTAGAACTATATTTGAAAAGTTCGAAGTTCCTGAAAGATCTTTTAAGCCGGTTCTAAATCCATTGTTGAATAGAACAGTAGAATCTAAAGCTCAAATGTCAAACTATGAAACGAAAATTCTTCCATTTGATGAAATTGCTAAGATTTTTAGTTTAGAAAATAATGATATCTACTCAAATCGTTTAGCTTTTCAATTTTCAATTAAAGCTTCCGATTCTTCATTCAAACTTCCAGTTGCAACAGGGGTTAACGAAATCGAAGATACGAACGTTCTAACTATAAAAACAAACATTAAAGTTCTTATCAAATCCCCTATGGATTATTGTAGATATGTTCTAAGTTTAAGTCCTCAAGATTCTATTGCAGAAATTTTGATATATAATTACTTAGAATTACAATTGAAAGCATATTTAGGTTATAATTATTATCCGAACAAAGTAATTAACAAAATTTCTTCGGAAAGATTCTTTTTTGATTCTGAAGTTGATAATTTTCAGAAAGACTTTACTTTAGTTCTCAATAATAATACTTATACAATATCTGGTTCTCAATTAAGTTATAATCAATATATTCTAGAAGCTAAAAAGCTTTATAATCCTACTAAAAAACAATTAATTGGAGAATTATATCAATTAGATTCAATTAGAAATAAGATAATTCTATTTGATTATATAACTAAACAACTTATTTATACAGATGACTTTGCTCAAATTAAACGTTTAGACTTATCTAATGCTGAGCCAATTTCTTATTTATATATTCTAACTATCTTAAATAAACCATTCAAAGGAACAAATGGAGAGTGGTTAGAACCTTGGCTCAGTTTCTTTAAGACTCTAAAAGCAATATATAATAGAATAGATAAAACAGATAAATTAGATTTTGATAGTGTTTTTAATGAAGAACTTACTTTTGGCTCATTTATAGAAAAAGATATTAGTGTTTTTCCAAAAATTTATCAAATTTTGAATGATTGCTATAATGCTTGGGATTCAGTTAATTATGATATTTTAGCTAAATGTCGTTATAAAGCATTAATGTCAATTCTTCTATTTGAAAGAAGTGGATGGGATATTCCAGAGGAAGATCTTAATTTGAATCTAGCTTCTATATATCTAACAGGTAAAAAAGATAGACTTCCAACTTCTTTAATTAGTTTATTGAAAACTAATCATAGAAATTCTTTATATAATTTCAATAAATTATTTAGAGATCAATTTTTTATTGAAGATATTGCTATTAAAATTACTAATAATAAAATTCGTAAGCCAGCTGTCGTTACTTACGATGATCTAGCTTTCTATAATAGATTACAGATGATATCTAATGGAAATATGAATGGCATTGTTATTAATTTTGATACTATTCGATCTTTATATAAAGAATTCGGAAAAAATCTTATAAATTATTTTAATTCTTTGCCCATAAATACTATATTTATTTTACATCCAAATATCTTTTTTGAATCAGAAATATTTGGATCCACCGATTTATATCAAGCTAATAAACTTTCATTACGTCCTTTGATAATTGAAGTATTGAAAGCTATTGGATTTGATTATGTTATCTATTATAAAGAACAAAGTTCAGTAGATAATGATTTTGTAGACTCCTGTCTTCGTAAATTATTCTACAAGGTAAAATATAGAACAATTTATGGAAATGACCTTGATGAAAATGACGCTATTCTTCTAGATCCGAATTTAGTTGATTCTAAAGTTAATATTTTTACGGAATTAAATAATTACAGTAGTTATTGTCCAGAAATTGATATAAATACTTATACAGTAGAAATTACTAAATCGCAAGAAGAATTCTACAAACAGTTAGTAAATTTAAGTTATGAAAAAATGAAAATCAATAAAGATTTTCAACAAGCAATTTTACTTGGTAATTTAGATGACCCAATTGAATTTAAGAAATTTATGTCTAATTATTTATCACAAGCAGATATTTTCTTAAATGCTCCAGATTCAAATCTATTTAGTTTTAAGGATAAATTTGAAGCGGAAGATAACATTAATTTACTTTCTGGAAAATTAGATTTAATTTATTCTATTATATCATCCCAACTATATGGAGGTTTAGTAGAAGGCAAACGAAAAGAATCTAAGAATTCTAATATTCTTATTGTTTGTGAAAATAGATTAGTATTAGATCATTTATATAAGAACTTAAGTTATCGTTTCTTTGGTGATGTTTGTTATAAATTTAATATTGCCAATCCAACAGAGCTTAAAGAATTTTTGAATAAAAGAGTTGGTTTTATTACTATAGATCTTTTACGTAACAAACCAGCAATTTCTAATGTATCGAATTTAGTTCTTGTTCAAAATAGTTGGGACAAATCTGATTTAATTGACTTGTATGATTACGCCAGATATATTTCTATAGAAAGACTTATTAAAGAATCTATAGAAATCAATCAGATTTTCTTCAATAAAACTCTAGAAATTAATAAGTTTGAACAAGAATTGGCAAATTACATTAAGACAGTTTTGAATAATAAGACGTTTAAGAAATTTAACTTAAATGCTAAATACTTCTTAGCTAATTTGCCAGATCCAATTCTAGATCTAGATAATCTTGAATTTTCTAATATCTATACTACAGCTAAATATAGATTAATAGAAAAGTTCAAGCAGATTCAAGGTCAAATGAAGAAGTTTTCAGATTCTATTATGAATAATCAGCTTCAAGCAATAGTATCTAAAATACATATTCAATTATCTGAAGAGGATATGTATGATATTATATTTTCTTCAATTAGAAATTTAGAAGCTCCAAATGGTATAAGAATTTATAAACCATTTATAAATAATATGTATCTAGATTTTCATAATGTAGTCCCATTATTGATAGACGAATATTTTTCCGATATAAATGGCAATTTATATCAATACATAAATGGGACATTAACTTCTAATATTCCTGTATACACTCAATATGGAAGTGGTAAAGTGATATCTGAATCTGGGTCTAATTATATAATAGATATTTATTCACTTGGTGAAAGAATCGTTCCAAAAAATTTAGTTTATGTTCCAATTAAAGATCATTTTGAAGATTTTATGGAATATATTAAATTAATTCAAGCTTATGGTGATTCAAAATTTGATAAGACATTAGAAGCTCCTCAAAAAATTCAACTGAAAGACGAAGACTCAAATCTAACGCCTCCAGATAATTCTGTTGATCTTAAGATTGATAGAATCAATGGATTATTTAGTCTATATACAAATGCAATTGATTCAGATAATTATCGTCTTGAAGATTTTGATTTTAGAAAATTTTCTAATATTTATACTATTGAAATAAATAATGAAGAAATATTTAAAGGAGTTGAGAATGCTCTAAAGAGATTAGATTTTAATGATAAATATATAGATGTTCTAAATTCTGCCTATAAAGAATTCAAATTAGGTAAAGAATTCAAATTATCACCTTTATTTAATTACTTTGCTTGTAACCAGATAAAAGAAGAGAAGCCAACTATTTATGTAATGGTTTGGCAAAAGAAATTTTATGCTTTATTGAATGGAAATTTTTATAGTAAGATTGGTTATAAACTATCAAAAAAATTCAATGTTTCTTTAATTACAAGTTTATATGTTCAACAATTTGATACGGTAAAATCTTGTAAATATGAAGTAATGAAAATTTCAAAAACTTTAGATATTATTAATTATCAAGAAATATTAGATTTTTTGAATCAAGATTTTGAAACTTTAGATATTTTAGAAGTTGCTGATAAACATGAAGAAATGTCTGAAGAGGAGAAAAAAGATAGATTAATAGATATTTTAAAAACTAAAGAGAAAAAATTAAAAGAACATATTAAAAAAGTGAGGATGGAAAAATATGGAAAATAAAGATTTACGTATTTTAGTTAAAGAAATTTTGAAAAGAAAAGGCTTCTCGAATGGGTCTATAAATTCTACTGAAGATGTTTGGTCAGCTGCAGATGCTTCTGCTTGGAAGAAATTTACAATGAATTGTGATGGATTTAGTTTTTATGCTAATAAAATTCCATCTTTAATTTCTTTACCTACTAATATCGTAGAAAGATTAGTAGATATGCATAAAGAAATTAATTCAAAAAACAAATCAGCACCTACATCTGCTCCAGAACCACAAAAACCTGTAGAGTCAGTTAAACAACCAACTCCAGAAGTTAAAAAAGAAGAGTCAAAAGTAGAGACTATAGTAGCTCCAGAACCACAAAAACCTGTAGAAGTTCAAGTTGAAGCTCCAACTGCTAAACCAACTCCAGAAGTTAAAAAAGAAGAGTCAAAAGTAGTTGATGAATTTTCGGATTTTGATTTATAATCACTAAACTCCAGATCAGATCCAATAGAAGAGAATTATTTATTTAATTCTCTTCTTTTTTGTAAAGTCTGTAAATATGAATTAAAGATTTATTAAAGAAAAGGCGAGGTATGACTAATAACATAGTTCAGAAATTTCCGATTAATTCGTGTAATCCAAAGAAGATGTTCACTATAGTAGAGAATCCAGATGTTAGATCTGGTAAGACTTTATTGATAGTAACGGATTATTTTACTGATGAGTCAGCTTTTACTAGTCGAACTACTCCTTGGGGTCAAACTATAGAATTATTTGGAATCAACGAATCAGCATTTACTGTTTTGAATAAATTAATTAAAGAAAAAAATCTTAAATCTTTAATTATATATCCAATGGTTCCGTATTCTACTTTAGACTTACCATCTGGTGCTAGAAAAGAAAGATATAGACAAGCATTTAATATATTAAATAAGATTATAGATAGAACTAATCCGGATTCTATTATTTTTTCCGGCTTGTTTAGTTTTGACGAAGAATATAAAAATAAAATTGATCCGAATAAATTCGGAAGAATTTCTACTTATAGAAATAAACCAGCTATGTATACATTATCTATAAATAGATTGGCTTCAGATAAAAAGATAGATAATCAAGAAGATTTAGCTTCTCTATTAGACTTTTTTGTTTATCATTTTGATATCGCTATAGAGGGTAAAAATCGATATACAATAGATAAAACAGGTTGGTCCACTACCCTAGTTAAAACTAGAGAACAGTTTGATTATATGATGGATTGTATTAGAAAAGCTCCAGTAACTTCTTATGATACAGAAACTACAGGATTATCTAGAACTCAAGAGACTTTACTAACAGTTCAAATTGCTACTGGACCAAAAACAGCTTTTGTATTGCCTTGGCAACATAAACAAAGTCCTTGGAATCAAAGTGACTTAGATCATATTCGAAAAGAATTAAAAGATTATTTTGAATTTGGTAGAAGTAAATTACATGTTTATCAAAATGCTAAATATGATATTACGCAATTCTTTACGCATCTAAAGATTAGACACTATTCACATAATTGTTATGATTTAATGGCTGGAGAATTTGCATTATCTGAAAATAGAAAATTTCTAACTACATATGGAATTTTTGGACCTTATACTTTGGAATTTATTGCTAGAAATTATGGAGCTGGTGATATTTTTCACGAAGGTAAATTAGGAAAACAAGATAGAACAGTTTTAGTAGATGAGAATTTAGAAGATATTGCAGAATATGGTGCTAAAGATGTTTTGTTACCTTATCAGATTTGTCAATTTCAAATTAGAGAAGCTAAAAGACGTGGAGATAAAAATTTCTTGAAAGTAGTATCAGATCAAATCTGGGCTATGATTTATGACTTCACAGTTATGGAATATAATGGATCTTTAGTGGATAAAGAATATCTATTGAATCTAAGAGATAAAAATTCAGAATTAGGTAAGAAATTTGAAGATATTGAAAAAAGAATAAATGATTTTGATTCAGTTAAAAAAGCTAATGATCTTTTACTAGAAGAGGCTGGATATAGTTCAAAACCTAATATGTTTGGTGTTAAAAAATGGTTATTTGATATCAATAGAGAGGAAAGTCAACAAAAATTATATTTTGATGTGCTAGGTCTTAAGCCTCTAGAAATTAAAAAGAATGGAAAAGGAGCTCTTGGAAAAGAATTTAAGGAAAAATATAAAGATGTTCCAGAAGTAGCTATTCTAAATGAACATGATCAGTTAAAAAAAGTAAAAACTACATTCTTAGATGCACATTTTGATAGATTTGCTACAGATAAAGATCTAGCGTTTGATTCTAGACTAAGATCTAGTTACCAATTTACTGGCGTTGTTACTGGGCGAGCTAGTAGTCAGAACCCTAATTTGCAACAAATTCCATCTCGTGGACCTTATACTGCTTTAGTTAGAAGGCAATTTATAGCACCTAGTAATTGTTTATTAATGCACTTGGACTATTCAGCTCACGAAGTTAGAAACTGGGGCAATGTAGCTCAAGACCCAATGGTTTGTAATGCTTTTGATATTGGTAAGCAGATTAGAAAGAAATTAAGATATTACTTTTCTATGGATTTAGATGAGTGGAATAAATTTAGACAATTCCAAAAAGATACAAAATGGGTTTGTAAGGATAAAGATCAACAATTGACATATGATCAAAAAGTTGAACTTATCAAAACTATAGAAGATAAGAAGTTTAAGAAGATGTGTGAATTATGCTTAGACTTAGAAAATAAAGGTGATGTTCATAAATTGAATTATGAATTCTTCTTTGGAGTTCCGGCTTATTTGGTAAATAAACAACAACGTCAATCAGTTAAGTCAGTTGTATTTGGTGTAATTTATGGTAAAGGTGCAATGACATTAGCTGGTGATATTCATGGAACAGAGCAAGAAGCTCAGCATATTATGGATATGCTATTCGAAAAATTCAAAAATGGTGGTAATTGGATCAAAAATACACAAGCAAGAGGACGATCTATATATGAGGTTCAATCCCCATTAGGTAGAATTAGACATCTAAGTGCTTATAGACATCCGGCTTCGAATATTCAATCTTCTATGGATAGAAAAGGACCTAATAGTTGTATTCAAGGCTTTGCTTCAGATATTGGTTTTATGGCTGGTAAAATTCTTCAAGATTTGTTATGGGATTGGTTCTGGTCTAGAGATATTCCATTTGGTTTTGTTTATCAAAATGTAGTTCATGACTCTACTGAAGATCAATGTCGAATTAAAGATATTCCATTGGCTATGTACTTAGCAGAACACGCATATACTACTTTAGTTCATAGAAAACTTAGAGATTTCTATAATTTCGAACTGAAATGTGGTTATGAAGTAGAAGCAGATGTAGGTGGAAGCTTATGTGAAATGTATACAATAGAAAACTTTTGTGAATTAGAAAGATATGTTAAAGATTCCATTGAGTGGGCTAAGTCAAATTTAAATAACTGGACAATGGAAGATGGCGAATGGGAAGCTTTCAAAACCAATTTAAAAATAGTTGACGATATTCGCCGAAAAGAACTTAAAGATTCGATTGGTAAACCTGTGGATTACGATATGTTAATTACTAAAGATAATGTATTAGATCTAGGTTTAATTTTGTAAAATATAGATAATAAAATTTAGAGAAAGGAAATTTTTGAAATGGCAATTACACTTAATTCAGCAGGATTATTGGAAGCAATAGATAAAGTTAATAAAGTAACTGGATCTACTACTTTAAATTTCATATTTTCTGGTAAAGAAATTAAGATTATATCTGCAGTTAATGAATATCAAATGGAATTAGTTCTTCCACAAGAAAAAAGTTTTGATCAAGAAATGAAATTTTGTATCTTTTCAAAACCTCTAGTTACAGCATTAAGTGGTAAGAAAGAAATTACTTTAGACCTAGTTGGAAATACTTTAAATTTCAAAGCTGGAAGATCTAAAGGTAGTTTAGTTACATTACCTTATGAAGATAAGAATTTAGTTTTAAATGATGGCGTGGCTCTTAGTGACGACATAAAAGCATTTTTATTTTCTAATTTAGATCGAGTTAATTTCAAAGGTAAGAATGTAGATAAAAATATCTTGCTACAAGTTCAGATCAAAGATTCTAAAATTAAGATGTTAAGTATGGAATCATCTTATTCGGGTTTGGTAGTTGAGCCTTTAGATGCTAACCCAATAGATGCTGATTTTAATATTCTTTTAAGATATGCAGAAACGATTATTAATACATTTAGTAGAGACGATACATTAAAATTAGTTTCTACAGATAATTCAGTAGAAATTACTTCTGCTACTTGTAAGATAGTTTTACCTAGAATTGCTGAATGTGAATCAGTTACTATTCCAGAAATGGAAAATGTAATTGAAAATAATATTAGAGTTGATGATAGAAAAGGCTCTATTTTATTTAATAATCCAACAGAATTCTTAAAAGATATTGATGAGCTTAAATCATTTGTGGATGATGAATCAATTAGAGCTAAAATAAGATTTAAGAAAGTAGCAGACAATGATAATGTTCTTATTTCAGTAAATACTGCTAATGGTAAATTAGATAAAATTCTTACAGATATAAAAACCTTTGGAGAATTTGAAGCTCAGTTTAATATAGAGAATTTTAGAGCTTGTTTAGAAAAAAATACGAAAGATAAAACTTGCGTTACATTTTATTCTAATTGTGCTACTATTAGGTCTTCAAATTCTAAGGAATCAGTTTATATTGTCTTAAAAACAGAATAATATGTTCGATTCTAATATAGACATTAAGTTACGGAGATTTTATAGTTATGAGAATAAATATATTTTCATAACTAAACTCCCGTTAACGAATCCTATTTTAGAAGAAAAAGAATTATTAGTTAGAGATAGCGTAATTATAAATCAAGTTTTTGATAGGGGTTTATTTATAGGTTATTCTTTTGATTTTAAAAATAAAGATGTAACTTATTCAAAAAATTTTCTAAATCTTGTTAATAATAAAAATATAGATCCAGAAGAAAATTCTTCGGTTATATTAAAGAATAAAGATCTTCTGATTTTAGAAAAAGATTTTTCAAAAAATTTATTAATAATAGGAAATCCAATATGTCCTCGGTTGAAATTTTAGAAGACGAAAAATTAGTTTCTTTTAGAAAAGCTTATGATAATGGAGAATATGATCTAGATACGGATAAATTCATTAAAGAATTAAGATCTGTCCATATCACTAGAAAAGTAAGACTCTTAAATTCTGAAGAAATCGTTAAAAATGTAGTTAATTTAATTGATGCTCTAGCTCAAAATCAAGCAGTTCGTTCTAGAGTAGTAGAAATTAAAATGGATTGTGTTAGAGTTTCTACTAAATTAAAGTTCAAAAAAGAATCTTTGATTAATTACATTCAAGTTAAATATAAAGAACCTCTAAAATCAATCAAAGGAACTCAAGCTGATAGAAATGCTTATTTGAATGAATTATTTAGTTTTACGACGCTAACTTTTTCTAGATTGCAAGTCTTACAAGAATTTTGCGATATTTTGTTAAATGATATAGATCAAGCTAGTTGGTGTTTAAAATCCATCATAGACTGTGTTAAAATTATGGATGAAGCAAAAGGAATTGTTAATTAGTTTTTGTTTTTAATAATTTTATTTATATAAGTAACTCCATTTTAGGAGGAAATTATGTTTAATTTAACAGAACAAGACTTAGAAGATTTGTGGCTAACAGCTTGGATTAAGTCTAAAGGTTTTGATAAGTTTGATGAATCTAATTCTGATATCACTTATAGAGACAATTCTTTTAAAGAATATCTAAATAATTTAAATCGGAAGTTAGAAGAACAACAGAAAGAAGAGGTAGATATGGTTAAACCTAATTTTGTAGTTTATGGTGATGTTATAAATACTTCTATTGAACCTGAGGAAAACCAAGAAGTTTTAGAATCAGAGGAAGATACGAACGATGGAAAAGTTAATTAATCCGTTATTTAAAAAACAAGTTCCGACTAAAGTAATAGCTTCAGCTTCTCCACTTTCTAATAAAGAAATGAGTCAAGTATATATTATTACGTCGGATAATAAGAAAATACCAGTTGAAGTAGATGTGGAGAATAGAGTTTGCTTACCAATTAAGAAGCAAATGTAAAAAGGTTTACTTAGATGCTAAAAAATATCGATAAATGTGGTTTGTATAAAAGCTTTGAAGGAAAAGTTTCTTTTTCTCAAAAGATTTCTAACCCCAAACAGAGAATAACTTCTGCAGTTGGGGTTGTTAAGACTTCTAAAGATATTGAAAAAGAGACTACTTCAGATCCCGTTGAAGTAAAATCTCCAAAAAAAGTAGATACAAAACGAAAATATAAAACTACTTCTGCATTTAATTTTAATACAGATAATGGTATGGGTGGTATTAGTGGTATGGCTATTGGAACTACGACTCCTTATACTAGAATCTTAGATGGAATAATAAATGAAGAAGATTGGGAAACAAAGCGTAAGATCTATAATGACATTTATACATATGATTTAGCAGGCGCAGTTGTTGATCTAATTTCTAATTTACCTTATTCGGAATTCAATTTAACCGGAATAGATGACCCCGAAATTATTGAAGGTTATGAAAAAGCTATTTCTGGTTTACATTTAGATCAACTTATGCCAGCAATTACTACTGATTATTTAGTAAATGGTGCTTTTGTTGGTTCTTTGAATTGGGATGACGTTAATTCTAGATTTACTGCTCTGATGCCTCACAATTTAGATGATTGTGAAATTACCGATGTTGGTATTTTTGGTGCTGAACCAGTTATTGACTTGAATCTTAGTGAAGAACTATCTGAATTATTTGCTAAACGAGGTGATTATCGTATAGATAGAATTATAGAGCATTTACCTGATTATTTAAAAAATACTTCTGGTGCTACTTCTGGAACTATTAAATTAAATCCAGTTACTACTATGTATATTCCTCGTAGAGGAAGCTCAAGTTCCAATTTAGGTAATTCATATTTCAATAGAATCTTAACTATACATCTATTAGAAAAAGCTCTTATTAAAGGAACTATCGAAACGGCTAATAGACGCCAGCGTCCAATTATGCATATTGCTGCTGGAACCGATACTTGGGAACCAACACAAGAAGAATTACAAGATTTAGCTAGTTATTTCCAAGCAGCAGACTTAGATCCGATTTCTGGTATCGTAGTAACTAGAGACGGCGTTCAAATCAGTGACGTTAAATCTAAAAATGACCTATGGTCTTGGGATGAAACTTTTGATTTTGCAGTGAATGCTAAAATGAGAGCTTTAGGGGTTAACGAAGCTATTCTTAGTGGTGATGCTAGTTTTAATACTTTGGAAGCAGCATTATCCAGCTTTATTGATAGTATTTCTACTATTCGAGATACTATGACTAGAGAAGTATTTACTAATAAGATATTTGCTATTACTGCTTATGAAAATAATTATAAAGTTACAAATAAAAACAATAGAACACAAGTTCTTTCGAATGTAATTAATCCATTATTTAACAAACATATTCATACAGCCGCAGTTAAATTGAATAGTAATTTTGATATTGGAGATTTATCACAATATCAGATTCCAACAGTTCAATGGGTTAAGCAGTTAAAACCAAAAGCAGATAAAGATTATCTAGATATTTTAAATGATTTAGCAGAAAAAGGTATTCCAATTTCATTAAGAATGTTTGCAGCTGCTGGTGGTGAAAATATTGATGATCTAGTAGCTAGTATGGATGATGATAATGATTTACGATTAGAAATAGCAGAAAAGAAGAAAGAACTTATAGATGATGCTATGAAAGATAAAACGGAGCGATTCTTGGGGTTAGAAAATATTGACGAACTTCTACCTCAACCAGAATCTGATTCTGTAGATAATGGATTATATGCTAAACTTGAAGCATATACTAAACAGAATCAGGGTATTGTTAATAACAAAAAGAAATTTAGAAACTTAGCTCAGTTAGATGAGATTTATGGTGTTAGAGAATATGATAATAACGGTCATAGACGAGTTCTAACAGCAACTAGAAAGAAACAGCTAGAGGATAAAATTCATAAGCAAATAGCTGATGCTTATGTTTCTATTAATGAAAAGTAATTAGCTTATGAGTCATATATTTAGAATTGATTTAAAGAGCGGATCTAAATTTAAACAACTTAATTGGTTCTTAAATAACTATTCTTCTATATTTGATTCTTTAGACATAAAATTATATTTTCAAAATTTTACTCAATTTTCTGAATTTAAAGAAAATTATAATAATAAATCAAGTAAAGTAAAAACTTACATTTTTAATAACTTTACAACTCCTATGTCTGTAGATCAAATTAGAGATTTTGAACTTTTTGATTATATTGTTATTCCATTTAGAAATAAATATTCAGAATCAGCTCTTACCACTTTTACTTCTAATCTAGATAAAATAAAAGATAGAAGTAAGATAATTTGCGTTATTGATTACCGTGACTTTGAAAATCTAGAAAAAATTGCTAAAATTTTAAAAATATGTAATTCATTAAGATTTACTAAGATAGTATTTCAATATATGAATGAATCAGATAAAAATTATCTTCAAAAAACTTTAGATTTATATAAACAATCTATTATAGATCTAGAATATAACATAAAATATATAATTGATGAGCAGGGAAATATTCTAAATCCTTCTAATAAGCTCTTATCTTCTATTTATAAACAGCCAGCATATTTAATTTTCAATTAGATCAAAGACTTGTAAATTATATTTATCTTAAATAATAATGAAAGGTCGACTTGATGAAATTAGATTACGCAATTTTATGCCCTATGAAAGAGGAATTTTTGGCAGTTCTTAATGATGTTCAATCTATTAAAGCTCCAACAGTATTTTTAGATGATCAAACTATAGATGAAATAGAATTTCCACTAAAAGATTATTTGTATGATCACGCTATGGTTGGAATTTTTCGAAATGAAAATGATTCTTTACCTGTTCGAATTGGTATTTTTCAAATTGGAATAGGACGTTCAGAATCATCTTATAACTTAGGTAGAATCTTACAAGTTTATGCTCCGAAACACGTTATTATTTGTGGCGTAGCTGGTGCTATAGATTCTAACTTAAAAATAGGTGATGTAGTTTATGGTGAAAGTGTTAGAGTTGTAGATTTTAATCTTGGCCAAGAGATTCCAACTGGTTTAGCTTCTATGAAAGAGTCTACAAATATTTCTTTACCATTACATATCAAAACTTTTATAGATCTTTTAAAAATTAAACCCGCAAATATCTTAACAGTTGATAGATTTGTTTATGAAAAAGAAAAAGAAGAACTAAATAAAAAATATTCTGGATCTACTATTGATATGGAATCTGGACACTTATATTATCTATGTGTAAAAGAAAATATTCCATGCTTGATTTTTAGAGCAATTTCTGATGAGCTCTACGGAGATGCAGAATCTAGTTTTGAAAAGAATTTACCAATAGCTGCTAAAAATGTTGCTGAAACTGTTTTAGGTTATATTTGTTATAATAGCATCGTAGAAGAAGAAATTAAAAGTAAATTAACTTTCATTAAAGACTTTCCAAAAAAAGGTATCAATTTTCTAGATATTCAAACTTTATTAAAATATCCTCAGCAATTAGATTATGTTTTAGATATATTAGAATCTAGAATTAGAAGCTCTAATGAATTTATAAATAAAATAGTTGCTCTAGACGCTAGAGGTTTTATATTTGGAGCTTTATTAGCAGATCGTCTTAATTTACCTCTTATTATGGCTAGAAAGAAAGGTAAATTACCTCAAGAATGTTATGAATCTACTTATATTAAAGAATATGGAGAAGATATTGTAGAGATCGAAAAATCGGCTCTAGACGAAAATGATAGAATTTTAGTAGTCGATGATATTGCCGTTACTTTTGGATCCATTAGCGCTGTAATTGATTGTATTGAACAAGCTGGTGCAACAGTAAATGGAATAGCAGTTTTAGCTACTATCGGATATAATCAATTAGTATATAAAGATAGAAAATTTGCTGTTACAGATTTTAGAGATATAAATCTTTATTCTGTTCTACAAATTGAAGAAGACTAATTGTAAAATAGAATAAATTAATTAAAGGAAAGGTAGTTTATAAATATGGTTAGGATTTGTCAAAATTTTGTTAGCCTTCAAGGGGAAGGTGTTCGAACTGGAATGCCTAGTTTATTTATTAGATCTTTTGGCTGTAATCTTGGTGGTTGTCCAGGGTTTGGTCAAAAAGACCCAGCGGATAAATCAACTTGGGTCACACCAGAATATAGTTTAACGAAGAGTCCAGAATATGGATGCGATAGTCCTAATAGTTGGCATAAAATGTTTGAAAATCTATTTCCAGATTATGAAACTGGAGCAGATTTATTTAATGACTTAGTTAAAAAATATAAACCAGAAAATTTTAAAGAAATTGTTATTACTGGTGGGGAACCGATGTTACATCAAAAGTTCTGGGAACAATTCTTCAGATCAGTAAGTATAGCTTTTGATTTTGAAGAATTTTATGTAACTTTTGAAACTAATGGTACTATCAAACCAGATATTGGGTTAGATACTTTCATTAAAGGAAACAGCACTACTTATAATGATATTTATGGACGTTGGAATTTCTTATTTTCCGTATCACCTAAACTAAATTGTGTAGCTGGTGTTAGTGAAAAGTTATCTATTAATTATGATACTTTAAAGTTCTATTTAGATTATCATTTGTTAAACATTGCAGATTATCAATTTAAGTTCGTTTATAATGGGGACGATAGAGCTTATAATAGAATTACACAAATTTATGAAGATCTTAAAAAATTTGGTTTAGACAAAAATAAGATTTTGCTTATGCCAGTTGGAGGTGCTAAAGTAGAACAAGAAATTAAAGAAAAAACAGCAGAAACTTGTATCAAAGAAGGCTTTAGATATTGTGAAAGAGTTCACGTTGATATCTGGGGTTCGAAAATGGGAGTTTAATAAATGAAAATTAAAGAAAATGAAGAAGTTAGAGCTTTAGGAGATTTTTTTACTATCAGAGAAGAAGCAGAAACTGGAATTCATTCTATCAGTTCTAATAATGATTTAACTTTTAGAGGGATTATAGAATCTGGAAGTTCAGATATTGTAGGTCAAAAAGTTGGTGCTACTGTTATTTGTTTGAAATCGGCTGCAGTTCCAGTTACTAAAGATCTTTTTCTAATACATAAAGATCATATTTTAGCAGTTATTTTGAAAGGTAATGAATAATGAATTTAAATAAAGAAATTACATTTGGAAATGAAGTTCGATCTAAAATGCAACAAGGTGCAGATGAATTAGCCAATGCAGTAAAATCTACTTTAGGTCCAAAGGGTAGATATGTGGTTATTGAAAGAGGTCAAGGCTATCCAAAGTCTACTAAAGATGGTGTTTCAGTAGCTAAAGAAATCTTCTTTTCCGATCATTATAAAAATGTTGGAGCTCAAATGATTAAACAGGTGGCTATTAAATCTGGAAATGAAGCAGGTGATGGAACTACAACTGCTACAGTTTTAGCTCAAGCATTAATAGATGAAGGAAATAGAGTAGTAGCTAGTGGAATAAACCCTGTATTTATCAAAGCGGGTATGGAATGTGCTAAAAAAGAGGTCATAGATCTTCTAAAAAAGGTGGCTAAGCCAGTTTCTTCTTCAGAAGACATTAAGAATATAGCTACAATTTCTGCTAACAATGACGTTCAAATTGGTTCTTTAATAGCAGAAGCTATGGAACAAATTGGAGATTATGGTTTAATTACAGTTGGAGAGTCTTCTACAGGTAAAAATGAATTAGAAGTAGTTCCTGGTATGTGTTTTGATCAAGGTTTAATTTCTCCATATCTAATAAATAATTACGAAAAAATGTGTTGCGAATTCAAAGATTGTAATTTGTTACTAATTGATGGAAAAGTAAATGATTTTGAATCTTTAATTAGTTATATTCAATATTGTTCCGAACAACATCAAGCTTTGGTAATTATAGCAGAAGACTTTAGTAATGATGCACTTTCAAATATTATTTATTGGGCTACGCCAGATGTAAAAGCAAAGCGTATGGGAATAGATCTAGCAGCGGTTAAAGCTCCTGGATATGGTAATAGAAGAATTCAAATATTAGAAGATATAGCTGCTCTAACTGCTGGAACAGTAATTACTAAAGATAAAGGTTTAGTAGTTGGTGAAACTGGAGTAGAAGTATTTGGTAAAGTAGAACGAATTGTAATTAAACAATTTGAAACGGCTCTATATGGTGGATATGGAACTGAGGAACAGTTAAAGAATAGAATCAAATATATTGAAAAAGATATGGCTAATACTATTAGTGACTATGATAAAGAAAAATATAAAGAAAGATTAGCTAAATTACAAGGTGGTATGGCTGTTATCAACGCTGGTGGTAATAGTGAGCTAGAAATAAAAGAAACTAAAGATAGATTAGATGATGCTATTTCCGCTGCTAAATCTGCTAAAGAGGAAGGAATTGTATCTGGTGGTGGTTCAGCATTATATTTAATTTCTAAAAAATTGAAAGGTGCTCCAAAGAATAGTCATACAGATTTCATTACTGGATATAACATATTAGTTAAAGCCTTATCAGCTCCGATTAAAACTATTTTAGAAAATGCTGGTGTTGATAATATAGAGCGAATTCTAATAGATATTAATGAAAAACAATTGTATAATGCTAGAGATGATGTTTTTGAAGATATTTCAACTACAAAAATCTTAGATCCAACTAAAGTAGTTAGATGTGCTCTAGAAAATGCAGTTTCCGTAGCTAGTGTTATGTTAACTACTAGTTGTGCTATTGTTAGTGATGACAATGGAAAAGAAGAAAATAAAGCAACTTGTGTTCATCAATAAACTGAAAGGTTAAAAGATGTATCATATCAAAAATAACAATTTAATTATATTTGATTCTTATTTAAGTTTTAGATATTTAATTAAGTTAGATGAAATTATAATTTATTCTTCAGAGAAGCAGAATTTCATTAAACAGACTAAATTAAATCTAGTTGGAAATTATATTTATAATGGAGAAGTTCTTCCGGAAAAAACTAAATTCAGTTTATATCAAAAGTCAGAATCTTTAGATATAAATGGGCTCATCGAAGAGTGTAATAGTTCGAATTTTCCACTTGAACTTAATTTAGAAAAATTTGAAAATTATACTATTCATTCGATAGACTTAATAAAGTTCTTAGAGGGGTTAAATAAATATAAATTTGATCACGAAAATTTAACTCATAAGTTCGAACTTTTAAGTTTGAATTCTGTTAAAGATAAATTAGATACTATTTTAACTAATATTGAACAGAAAGGTTATATAAATGACTGAGTCTATTACTCCTGCAGCATCAAGCAGTTTAGCAACAAAATACAGACCTTTATTATTAAAAGATATGATAGGTCAGACAGTATTAAAAAATCAAATAGCAGGAATTTTGAGAAGACCTAATCCACCTTGTGCTTTATTATTAACTGGAGCAACTGGAACCGGAAAGACAACAACTGCTAGAGTTATTGCTAGACATATTAATAAAGTTCGAGAATGCACTCCAATTAATGACATTTTCGAATATAATATTGGAACTAATGGAACAGTAGAAGATATTCGAGAATTAGCTAGTAAAATTCATTACATGCCAAAAAACAAAAGTCATAAAAGTATTTATATCTTAGATGAGGTTCATAAATTAACGAAAAATTCAGCTTCGGCTCTTTTAAAAGAAATAGAAGAACCTCCAGCACACGCAATGTTCATTCTATGCACAAATGAACCCGATAAGTTGTTAGATACTTTATTGAATAGATGTGAAAAATTAGAGTTGAAACCTTATACTGAAGAAGAGATTTTAGCTCTTTTAAGACATGTTTGTACTAATGAAGCTTTTGACATTAAAGATGAAATATTAAAAAAGATTGCTCTTATGGGTAATTATCAACCTAGAGAGTGTTTAGTAAGTCTTCAAGGCATTTCTAATGTTATTGCTGGTGGTAAGAATTTATCTCCAGAAGATCTAGAAGCTAGGATCAATGAGTCAGTTAAAAGTTCTATTTTTGAATATTCGAATACTTTTTTAGTTGCTCTATATATGAAAAATCATGGAGCTTATTGTAAAAGAATAGAAGAATGTGGAGATGTAGATTCGTTGATATCAGTTAGTTTAGCAACAAATAGATCTTTAGTTAAATTTTTTAGTTGTTTGAATTCAAAATATCAAATAAAATTATCTTACGGAGCAACTAAAGTAAAAGATATGTTAGCGACTAAATTAAAAGATTTGAGTGTAGATCAAATTGCTGATATTAGTACGTCAGTTCATAGAGTTCTAACAGAAACTCAAATTGTTAGCAGAAGCACTACTACTAATACAGAAGATGTTCTATATTCAAAAATTAATGAACACTTGATTCGAAGGGCATAAAGATGGATCTAATAAAAGATATTATATCTTATAATCAGATTACTTGGATTTGTAACAATTTAGCAGAAAAAATCTATTTAGATATGTTTGATCACGGGGGGATCAATTGTATTGTAGCTGTAACTAGAGGTGGTTTATTTCCGGCTCTAGTTTTAGCTCAACGTTTAGGTGTTAAAGATATTAGAACGATTAGTTGTTCTAGTTATAGATCAGATAACACTAGAGGTGAAATACAACTAGTTAGCGCAGCAGCAATTCAAAATGACCCTAGAACTTTAATAGTTGATGATCTAGTAGATTCTGGTGCTACTATGGAATTTATCAGATCTAAATATGATAAAGTTACTACTGCTGTTATTTATACCAAAGATATGAAAAGATATAAAAGTCTTTTTGATTATTATGGAGAAGAAAAAGATCCTAATACTTGGATAGTATTTCCATGGGAACAAGAATCAATAGCTGAAGAGCAAAAACAAAAATTGATAAAAGATATTGAACTTAGGAAAACCTTACAAGAAAAGGATGCTAAGGCTAGAGAAGAAAATAAAGATAAAGAAAGACCTAAAATAGTTATTTCAGATAAATTTAGAAAAGTTAATACTAATATAATTGATGTTAATGAACCATATAAAGCTCACGAAGGCTTTTATATGACTAAAGAACAAAAAGAGGTTATTAATCAGATAGAAAATAACAGACATTCTCTAACTTTATTAACTGGAAAAGCTGGTGCTGGTAAATCCACTATAGTTAAAGAATTACTAGCTAGAAATCCAGAATGGACGATTCTATCTACTACTGGAAGATCAGCAATTATCATTAATGGTAAAACTATAGATCAATTTTTTGGATATGATAGAGATAAAGACATTTTTAGAAGCCGTAAACAAGTTAGAGATCGATTAGATAAAGTAGGTAAGGTAATTATTATTGATGAGGCTTCAATGATGGGTTTGAAGATGTTCGAATCTATTTATAGAATATGTTGTCAAAATAATAAAGATATAATTCTTGTTGGAGACTGGGGACAAGCTAGTCCTGTTAAAGACGAATGGGTTTTTGCTTCTCAGATTTTTTTGAATGATGTTCATAGTATTAAATTAACAGAAGCTCATCGTCAATCCGACGGTCCATTTTTGGAAGCATTAGATAAAATTAGACGTGGAATTGTAGATGATCAAGTTAATTCTTTATTTCGTTCTAGAGTAGTTGGACCTTTAGATGAAAAAGATGATAGTAAATTAATTATTTTTCCGACTAACAAACAAGTTAATTCTTATAATCAACGGAAAGTAGAAGAATTAGCGAAGAAAACAAATCAAGAGATATTTACTTTAATAACACAAGCTATAAATATTGGAGAAAATATTCCTGATAGCAGAGTTCAGAGCGTTTTATCTAATAGTCCATTTGCTAATGGAGATGAGTTTTGTATTGGTTGTAAAGTTTTGATAACCAGAAATGATCTTACTAGTGGCTACGTAAATGGTGATACTGGAACACTAGTTAGTTGGGATTCTAATGTTTTAGAAATTCTTTTAGACAGAACAGGTGAAACAGTTGAAATATGTCAATATATTCAAGAAGTTCGTGATGCTTTAGATCGATTAGAATTTAAACTAGTTGGATATCCAGTAAAAGCTGGTTATGCATTTACAGCTCATAAGTGTCAAGGTTTAACAATTCCGAAAGTTTGGGTAGATATTAATGGAATCAGTTATATGCGAGCTCATGGATTATGTTATGTTGCTTTATCTAGAGTTAGACATTTGGAAGATTTATATTTAAGTTCTTGGGATCCAAAAGCTATTGTTTGTGACGATATTACTAAACCTTATTTATAACTTAAAGATTTTTCTTGAACTAATATATTTTGTAAAATAAAATTGATTTTATCAAAAGCAGATTTTCTATTAAGGAGATATTTATGATCGATAATGAAATTACTAAAGTAGAACTTCTTTGGACTCGTAATTGTCCTCTTCGTTGTAGTTATTGTAATATGGCAACAGGTGGCACAAATACTTTGCCAATTGAATTTTGGAAAGAAGCAGCAGATCAATGGAAAAAATTAAATTGCGGATTTGTAGCAATTTATGGTGCTGAACCAATGACAGAAGATATAGATAAATTAGGTCAAATGATCCAATATTTAGAAAATATGAAAATTAGAACTACTGTAATTACTAGTGGTTGTGTTCCAAATTTTAGAGAAAAAGTTCAAAAGCTTTATGATTATGGTTTAAGAAGTTTATCAATGTCATATGACATTCAACCTCTAGATAAATCAAGTAAAGCTAAAACAGATAAAGCTTTAGATAATTTGTTATGGTTCAGATCTAAGCCAGATGTTAGAGATGCAGCAGCAATTGCTACTTTATCTAGAGTGAATTATAAATACTTACCCGAATCAATCAAAAGACTTTCGGAAATGAATATCTGGACATTTTTTGATATGATTCATACAGATAGAGGTCAACCTGGTTGTAAAGTTAAAGATACACCACTAACTAGAGAGCTTTTATTTAAAGAAGAAGACTATCCAGAATTAGAAAAAGTATTAAAAGAAATAATGGAGCTTAAAGATCGAGGTTATTTATGTCATACTAGTAAATTATTTGTAGAAGAAATGTCAAAAGATAATTATCAACATTTAAGAAATTATGATTGGCACTGTGCTAAAGAAGAAAGTTTTCCAAGTTGGATCAGCGTAGACTATAATGGATATACATACCCTTGTGATGATTTCCATATAGTAGAAAATCCACAGATTTTTATGGCTAATAAAATTGCAGATGAATTTGATGCCTTTAGAAATTACTATAAAGAAATGTCATTAAAATTATGTCCGGGTTGTTGTTGGAATACACATATTGATAGTAATAGAATTAAAGAAGGTCGTTTAGCTTTTAAAGATTATGTTCACACAGATATTGAAAAAGGTCAATAATGTTTATTCAGATTATCTGTAAGATATTATATTCTTTAGCTCTAAATACGATAGCTGATATTATTGCAGATAAATTCATTGCAAAAAAGAGAAAAAGAAAAGGTTCAAAAAATGACAAATATAATCGAAGAATCACAATTAGATTATTCAGATGTTCTAATAAAGCCAAAAAGAAGCACTCTTAATTCTAGAAAAGAGCCAATAGTTTATAGAGAATATAAATTCAAATATTCAAATAAACGAATTTATGGAAATGGCTTTATGGTAGCTAATATGGCTACTACTGGCACTTTTGAAATGGCAGAAAAATTAGCGCCTCAATGTATGTTTACTTGTTTGAACAAATATTATGAAAAAGAGCAGATAATAGAATTTCTAAACAAACATAAAGAAGACTTTATTACTTGTTCTTATAACTTAGATGGTACTGATAATGTTTATACTCCGTTTTTAGATTATGTTTTTATTACAACAGGGATTACAGATTCTGATATTGCTAAAACAAAAAAGATTTTAGATACTGGTTTAGTTAAGAATCTATGTATTGATATTGCTAATGGATATATTCCAAATCTTATAGAAACAGTTAAAGGCTTTCGAAAAGATTATGAAAATCTAATAATCATGGTTGGAAATGTAGTTACTGGTGATATGGTTCAAGATTTGATTCTAAGTGGTGCTGATTTAGTAAAAGTTGGCATTGGATCAGGTGCTAATTGTATTACTAGAAAAGAAACTGGTGTTGGTAGACCACAATTATCAGCAGTTATTGAATGTGCAGAAGCGGCTCACGCTGTAGATGGTATGATTTGTGCAGACGGTGGAATAAATTGTGTTGGTGATATTTGTAAAGCCTATGGAGCTGGAGCTGATTTTGTTATGGTGGGTTCATTGGTAGCTGGAACTGATGAAGCTGCTGGGGAAGTTATTACTAAACTATATGAAACTGGTGAGCTTGAGTATCTTACTTGGGCAAGTAAAGATGGAGTTCTTCATAATATTACAGATGAACAACCTAATGATTCTTATAAATGCTATTATGATATAAATAAGAAAATCGAAACTAAAAGATTCAAATTAGCTTATGGTATGTCTAGTAAATATGCTCAAGAAAAACATAATGGTGGAATGAATGAATATAGAGCTAGTGAAGGAATAGTTACTTTGAAACCTTATATTGGTTCAGTAGTTAGTGTTATAAATGAATATCTTGGTGGACTTAGAAGTTGTATGACTTATATTGGAGCTAGAAGACTAAAAGATATACCAAAGTGTTGTAGCTTCTATAGAGTTAATAGAATTCTAAATAATGATGGAAAAGGGATTGGAAATGACAAACTATTATGATGCTGAACATAAACATAAGATTGAATGTTTTTATGATCCATGCTATAGAACTGGTGATTATTATAGGGTTAGTGAGATTACTACCCCTACTAACGCAGGAGAAATTGCTGATAATTTATATTATATCTTTAATAGAAGTGAGGGTAGTACTATTTATTTTGTTGATTCAGCAGGTAAAGAATTAAGATTAAAACCCATTAAATTAGAAAGATTTGTTTCTACTAATATAGTTTTACTTTATTTTGAAAATGAAGAAAATGGTCAAGTATTGGTTTATGATACTGATGCTCATTTAATTATGGTTACGGATCAAAATGAACTTAAAACTGCCCTTCTTAATGCAGATTTAATTGGTCAAGGTAGAGCTGAAAATTATGCTGGTAGTTTAGTTTCTTATAGTTTTGTTGAAAATTATAGTGCGATGGATAAAGAAATCAATCCTGCTCATTATGCAGATGCTGAGCCTTGGTCTGATGAAGAAAAAGAGATTGTTGAAAAACGTATAACCGAAAATCCGACCTATAAATGTGAAGAGTATGGCAAAGAAAGAGAAGATCAAAAGAAACTCAAATAGAGTAACACTTAAGGAGAAAATAAATGAAAAAGTTTTGGTATGTTCACAATAGAGCCTCTGGTAATCCGCGACACAGACACGAAACTTTAGAGAGTGCTATTGAAGAAGCGAAACGTTTGGCATCTACAAAAGTTAAGAACTTTTATATTTTAGAATCCGTTTGCAAAGTTACACCGGAAGGTAAAGTTGATAAGGAAATAGAATCTTATGGTGAGTAAGTTATTTTTGAACTTATGGGTAAAGTATTTCATTATTATGCGAATTGGAGTATAAACAAATGGCAAAAATATTTTATATTATCGAAAAATGCTTAGTAGATTCTATTGAGATAGAAGAGTGGAAACAAGCTCTGAAGAAAAATAATGTAGGGTTTAAGATAATAAATAGAGTTCCATTTACAGAAAATATTCAAGAAGCTTTTCCAGATGGTTTTCCAGTTGAATGTTATATTACAAGTGATTATATTCCGATATATTATTGTACCATAGAAATGTGTAAGCTTTTAGTAGATCATAATCAAAAAAATCCAGAACTGAACCTACAAGGTTTGTTCTATTCTGAATATAGTGGAATTTCTTGTCTTTCTTGGTTTCGTTGGTTATATAATAAAGTTCCGTTAGTAAATACTGGAATTTTTACTAGTTATAATGATCTTATATCTGATTGGTATAGAATTTTTAAAATGTTTGATTCTAAAGATCTATTCATTAAACCAGATAAAGGAGATAAATTATTTGCTGGTTCTATTTGGAATATAAATGAAAAACAAGAATTTTTAAATCACGTTCAATATGAGCTTCAAAATGCTTATCGACAAAATGAAGATATGAATGAAGTGATGGTTATGATAAATCGTCCTAAAAACATATCTGCAGAATATAGATTTTTTATTTTAGATGGTAAAGTTGTTACTGGAAGTCAATATAGAAGAAATAATATTTTAGATAAAAGAATAGATGTTTCTAAAAAAGCATTGGATCTGGCTAATGAAGTGGCAAAATTAGAAAATCAAATAAGCAGATTCTATGCTTGTGATATAGTAGAATTACAAGATGGTTCGGTAGAAGTTCTAGAAATAAATGCCGGATCATGTTCTGGTTTATATGAACATAATAAAGATAAATTAGTTAAAGCCTTCAAAGAAGCTTTTAAGAATTTAGTTTATAAAGAAATAGACGTAGAAAGTTTACCTACAATTCCTAACTACGGAAAAATTCTTTATAAAATAAAAAATCTAACGGCAAATTATTGCTCTAATCAAATGCAATACGAAATGAGATTAAAAGAACTTGAGAGCTTAGGCTATGATATTGAAAACATTGCATTTTTTATTCGAGATTCATAAATATTTTTCTTGACTTTTCTCTCAATTTATGTTATAATATAAGTGTAAGGAAAATAAAATGGGAGAAATAAAATGATAGATTTTGATAAAATTCAAGTCGATTTAGAGAAAATTTCTGGAGATATCACTAAAAGAAAGCTCTTAGAATATCAAATTAAAGGTCCACGATACAGTATCTATCAAACAGATCTAATGGGTAATAAGATAGGAAATGCTGTAGACCATTTATATGATTTATGTGGATGCTCAGTTATCTTATTTAAGGATAAGCGTAGTTCATTTTTTAAGCAATATAAAAAATACTTACAAGAAAAAGAAAATAGTAAATGGTTCGACGTTAATATGTTTCGTTATCCATCTTCGGGTAGACAAGAAGCAGAGCTTAATGAAGAAGTTGCTAGAGCTTGTTGCGAATATCTAAATAAAAATTTCAATGCTGGTTGTTTCGTTAGAAGTTATTTGGATTAGAGATAATGAAAAAATATTTAGTTGGTGGTTTCGTTAGAGATAAACTTTTAGGTAGAGAATCCCATGATAAAGATTTTGTTATTGTGGGAGCTACGGAAAAAGATCTGAAAGAACTGGGTTATAAATGTGTTGGAAAAAATTTTCCAGTTTATTTAGATTCTGAAAATCACGAAATAGCTCTAGCAAGAAAAGAAAAAAGAATTGGTCCAAAACATACTGATTTCGAATTTGACTTCAGTTCAGATATTACTTTAGAAGAAGACTTAGAACGTAGAGATTTTACTATCAATTCTATGGCTATTGATATAGAAACTAATAGAATTGTCGATCCGTTTAATGGAAGAAAAGACTTAGATCAACAAATTCTTCGAGTAGTAAATCCGGAACATTTTATAGAAGATCCATTACGTGTATTTAGAGGTTGTAGATTTGCTGCTCAATTAGAATTTTCTATTGAAGCAAAAACAATAGATCTATTTAAGTCTATGTCAAAAGATTTAGAAAATCTAAGTGCTGATCGGATCTGGAAAGAAACGGAAAGAGCTCTAACCAGATCTTATGATAGTAGACTTTATTTTGATTATTTAGAAAAATGCAATGCTCTAGAATTTTGGTTTCCAGAATTATATAAATTAACTACTACTCCAGAAAAATTAGAATATCATCCATCTGGTAATACTTTTGAACATACTATGATAGCTCTAACCAGAGTTCGTTATAAAAAACCTATAGTTAAATTTGCCGTTCTGTGTCACGATCTAGGTAAAGGATTAACCCCTCCAGATATATTACCTAGTCATTATGAACATGAACTTAGAGGATTAAGTTGTATTTCGGATCTTTGTAAAAGAATCAGAGTTCCAAATGATTATAGAGATTTTGCTGAATTATTTTGCAAATATCATATGCGAATAGCTAAATTTCCAGATATGAGCTTGAAGAAGCGATATGATCTTGTTTCTAATATAAGTGACAACTTTAAAAATAGAAACCAGCTGTGCGACTTCTTAGACGCTTTTTATGGGGATTGGACTGGAGAAGAAAATAAAACTTATTGGAATGATATAGAAACTTATGATTCTATATGTACTCAAATTTTTAGAATATTCAATATAGTAAAGAATATTAAAATAGAAGATTTCTCTGATCAAGAAAAAGAAACCTTAACTCGGAAAAAGGGCGTAGAATTTGGAATTCTACTAAGAGAATTTAAAATTAGATATCTACGAAAAAAATTAGAAGAATAATCATTTTCTCAATTCATTTTTTATAATTTTATATATAAATTCAACCATTGGTATGAGAAATATTTTATTATGCATTTTGGTAGTCAAAAACTCTTATTGGCAGCTAAGCCTTTATCGCCTTTAGAACCAGTATATTTCAATTATACTGGTGCTGTACAAATATATGTTGTTCCAATAGGTTGCCATCGAATTCATGTAGAAGCTGTTGGTGCTAGAGGTGGTGGTCTTGATGGTAGTGCTAATTATGCTGGTTTAGGTGGAAAAGTAGAATGTGACGTAGATGTTGCTCCGAGCCAGAAATTATATATTTATGTAGGTGGAAAAGGTGGAGATTTAGCTGGTTGGAACGGTGGAGGACAAAGAAATACAGTATCTGGAAATCGATATCCAGATTCTGGTGGTGGTGCTACTGATATAAGACTTAGTCGAGCTACCGAAGATACAGATTGGTATGATGTAGATCACGAATCTTGGGATACTGACAATCTTTTATTAAGTAGAATTGTAGTAGCCGGAGGTGGTGCTGGTTATTCTCAAAATGCTAGAGGTGCTAATGGTGGTGGATTAATTGGTGAAGTGGTTAATGGTGGAGATGATACCCCTTGTACTCCAGCTACACAAGAAACTGGTGGTTCTGGTGCTATTAGTGGAACTTACACTGCCTCTTCTGGAGTATTTGGAAAAGGTGGAGATGGTATAGTTACTGAATATGATGGAACTTCCGGAGCCGGTGGAGGTGGTGGTTGGTACGGTGGAGGTGGTGGTGCCGTTTATCAACCAGGTGGAGGTGGATCTTCCTATACCGATGCTACAAGATGCACAAATGTAGTTCATATCCAAGGTTATTCTGAAGCTAATAAAGATGGCTGGTTAGTTATAACTCCAATGATAGAAGAACCACAAATTGGAGATATAGTATTTGAAAATCGTTCTGGAGAATATGATTTCAATTTACCTTTCAGTGGTAAATTTGGAGTTACAGCAATTACGAGTGGTCCAAATTCAAATGCTTCTATGCCAGAAAACTTACAAATTACTTGGACTTATTATGCTAGTATTAGTGGTTGTATGCACACTTTTGATACAACTTTAGAACCTGGTAATTATCATGTATCTATTCCAAAAAGATTAGGTCAAGTTTCATACTGGGAGCCGAAAAGAACTGGAGACTACCAAGGTGGAACTCAGTGGGTATCATTATGGGATGCTCCGGTTATTTTAACAAAAAATGCTGAACAAATTTATAAATTAAATAATGATGGAACTACTTCTAATTTTACGCTTCAAATGACTTGCACTAGAGGTAAGGAAAATATAGGTGGTGGTTATATAATGAGTGGTAAGGTTCTAACTAATGCTCCACGTTGTATTCAAGGTCCGTCAACTTCTAATTATGGACCTGTAGAAACCACTTTAACAATGACAGGAAGTTCTAAAACCTATAATTCTACTAGTAGTTGGAATGGTAAAAGAGTGGTAGCAGCAAAGAGTCCTCTAACTAATGATAATGTTGGACCTGGAGCTGGAGCTGAAGGTTGTCATAGAGAAAATGGTAGAGTTGTTCATAGAGCAAATCAATATTGTCAAGATGGTTATTTTAGACTAATTTATAAAGGAAAATAATAAATGCTAGTTAATAACAATTTTAATATAAACTATGGTACTTCTAGTATTGAATATAATAATACAGGAGAAAATACTGCTTATAGTATGTGGGGCGATAATCCTCCATTAAATCCAACTGCTAAAAAGTTTATTCAACCAATATTCACATCATCAGATAGTGGTTTTACTGGAACTCAATGCACTAAAGATAATTTTACTATTTATTCAGATAGTAGTTATTATGACGGCAGAGGTATTGGTTATGCTTTTGATAATGTTACAGAATTAGATGGAGCCTCAGACTATGGAGGTATGAATATTTGGCATTCTGATAGAGGTTATCCTCATCATATTGGATTTATATATGATAAACCTTTAAAAGTAAATAAATTAACAATCTATAATGGAAATATTAATACTATACCTGTCAAATATGAGGTTCAATATAAAGATTCTAACGATCTATTTGTAACTTTATTAAGTGGAACCAATACTGTTTTAACAATGGGTTCGCCGTGGGATATTGTTTTAAATACTAATATAGCTTCGGAAGAATGGAGAATAGTATTTTTATCAGGTGAAGGTATTGACGGTAGGAATTATGTTTCTATTTTAGAAGTAAAAATAGACGCAGATATTGGGTCTAAAGAAATTTCGGATTTAGTTGAATGGGAGCATCCAGCATTTACACAAAGTAGTGAAACTGGCTTTGGAACAGTATCATATACATCTAGTTATGATTCAAATTGTGAACCTTATAAAGCCCTAAATAATGTATACGACTCTAGTGCTAACAACGCTTTTGAAACTACTTATCCTGGAGATTGGATTTTACATTTAGATAATGCTATAGCTATTAGTAAAGTTGCTTTTTATAATAATACTACAAATGGTAAAAATTGTACAAAGACTATACGATTGTGGGCAGATACAGCTAAAACTATTCCTTTAACTAATAATATAACAGTAAATTCTGGCGATTATAAGCTAACTGTTATAAATATAAATAATCCTATTTCCTCTAATTATTTAGTTGTAGAATTTATTGACTCATATCAAACTTATATGGGTATGAGTGAAATTAAACTTTATTATAAGGAAGTAAAATAAATGACAGGTATAGTTATTAATAATAATGAATATACAGTAAGCACAGGTTCAAATAAAATTGAATATAGTTCTACTGGTAATTCTGTAAGTTATAGTATATATGGAGGTGATATTCCTGCTAATCCAGTAATTAAAGAATATACTTTTCTTAGTGATACAACTATACATCTTGGAGCTGGTAAATATAGAATTTGTGCTATTGGTGGCGGAGCTTCTGGTTTAGTTAATTCGATTAAAACTTCTAGTGGAGTAACTCTTTATTTATATTCCGGTTGTACAGGTGGTTATTTAGTTATAGAAGGGGACTTAGAAGAAGGTGATTATACAATAGATATTGGTTTTAATGGTACTGGATGTGCATATTATTTACCAGATGATGCTGGTACTAAAGATTTTAAGCGTTACTATAGAACTGGTTATGCAACTACAATGACAGGTCCAAAGGGTCAAATTTTTTGGGTAACAGGGGGAACTACACCTCAAAGTCCTCCATCTGGTGATTCAATAGCTACTTATTCTAATTTTACTTTAATAAGTAGAGATATTAAATATAGTGCTAATTCTATTATGAAATC
>Ga0247610_10001177_pt1 | contig 33221 bp, 48 predicted proteins | sample 174DNAGHGhighgp2_FD_193483 | JGI IMG/M metagenome (GOLD analysis project Ga0247610, IMG submission 193483) | Sheep rumen microbial communities from Palmerston North, Manawatu-Wanganui, New Zealand - 1742 DNA GHGhigh gp2 | ecosystem: Host-associated > Mammals > Digestive system > Stomach > Rumen...
TCGATGTCGGTCGAGATTCTCTTTTCCTTAATCATGTCGCAGGCGGTCTTGAACGTTTCTGGAGGAATCTGCGTCGGCTCGGCGTTTTTCCCGAAGAGGCTCCTGATATAGTCGGTGCATGTCTGGAAGACATTGCGCTTTTCTCCTCCTGACAAACCCTTGGACATGCTCTTGGAGTACTGGTTCATTCGGTACGACGACATGCCGTCCGAACTGCGGATGTACTCCTCGATGGTCATCGGCTTCTTGTTCTTCAGCACCACCATCCCGTCGATGAGGTACTTCGGGAGCGTCCTGTCGGCTTTCAGGTACGCGAAAACCTTGAGCCTTGGCTTTGAAGTCACAATGTCGTTTTCATCCACGATGGACGGATGACTTGACCAGCGTTGTTTTGCCATGATACGATTCCTTTTTAAGATTATTTTCCCGTTAGATTTGTTTGGGCATTCAGGTTTTCGAGCTTCTTCACCCGCTCCTGTTGCACTTCTATCGCTTTTTGCCTAATCTTTTCCTTGGCTTCCAGAATTTCCTCGTCGGACGCATCTTCCGAAAGGTGCATAATCACGACATCGTGCTTCGTCGTGCTGTAGTTGTAGTAGAATTTCGGGACGGCATTGACCACCAACGCCCCGTCGGTTATGGTCGCCTCAATGTCCTTCACCTCGTACACGTAGTCGTTCCCCGTGTATTCAAGGAGAATCTCCTTCGCCTTCTTCGCCTTGGTCGTGCCTTCCTCTATGCGGGCGTTCAGCATATCCCTTTCCTTTCTCATCCTGTCCGATTCCTCGACGTTCGCAAAGATGACGAGAAAGATTAAACCCAAGACCAGAATCCCCAACGCCACAGTGAACGCCACCACAATAAAATCCCAGATTTTGCAAAGCATGATTCATTCTCCGTCAATTTCAAACACCACAATCGGGGCACCCGCTCCAGCGGAGGGGATGGCTCCGAGCGTATTGTAGTCAATCCATTCCCTTGCGTCTTCGTCCGAGCAATTGTTGTGGTTCATGTACCACTCCACCATTTTGTTGTACGAGTACACCGCCCTGTTGTCGTTCGACACGCCTATCAGGGCTGAATCGTAGGATTCGTTCTCGAACGTCATGATTTCCGAGCTGTCGTATCCGTTCTCGTCGAGAATCTCCTTCGCGGTCTTCTCGCAGAAATCGGAAGACTTGTTAAGATAATGGAACTGCTTCAGAATCGGGAGCATCCCTTCCGACAAAGCCTTTTCCACGTCTTCGTCGCTCACGGGCTTGTACCCGTTGAGATTGAAGTCGCAGAAAAAAAGGGAGACGAAAGCGGATTCCTTCCCGTCTTCAAGAAATCTCTCAAGGTCAGCCACCTCCTGCTTGTGCAGGTTGACAAGGCGTTGGATGTACTCCTTGCTTCTCTTGATGTAAGCCCTTGCTATTTTTTTCTTGTCCAGTCCCATTCCCGTCAAAACAATCTCATCTGAACGCATCCCCCAAGGCGGTTCACCGTGTACTCGCACTGCCCTTCGGACAGCTCTATCCCGATGTAGCGCATCCCGTTCCTTGTGGCGGACAAGCCTGTTGTGCCAGTCCCGCTGAACGGGTCCAGCACCGTCCATTCGCCCCTCTTGTCCTCTGGGCAGTACAGACCAACCAGCGTGTCCACGAATTCCGTCGAATACGTCGCCTTGTTCAACGCGCACGAGCCGTCGTTGTTCCTCGCCTCGAATATGTTGTAGAACGGGGAGTATAGCTTCTGCCCAGTCTTCGGGAATTCCCCAGTCACCTTCTTGTTGGAGAGGAATGTCATCATCTCGGTCTTTCGGCAGAAGACGATGACTGGCTCCACAATGCGCGTCGCCTTGTTCGGAGACGTGTTGTTCGGCAAAGCCGACTTCTTCTTCCACAGCAGGAGGTCTGCCACGGCGAACGGCGTGTTCTCCACGATGTCCGTCACGGTCTTGAACCAGTCGTAGTTCGTGTACTTCGTGTGCCCGTCGTTGCCAAGCCCGAAATTGTACAGCACGACCCGATTCTCCTTCAAAACCCTGTCCATCGCATTGAAGACCTCGACAGACCATGCGCGGTACTCCTCTGGCGACTTGTTCTCGACGAGCACATCATAACGCATGTTGTACTTGCGCTTCTGGTTGGACTCCTTCGAGAACGTCTCGCTACGGCATGTGCCATAGGGAGGAGACGTAATTACGATGTCAACAGAACCGTCCTTCATCGTCTTCATGATGCCAAGGCAGTCGCCGTTGTACAATGTGAATCCGTTCTTGTCGTAATATGGTTCAGGCATTTTCACCATCTTGCTTTTTCAAATCTTTGAGAGCTTCCTCGGCTTTCCCGATGATGTCGGTCATCATCCTGTGGTTTTCCTCGGCTTTCCTCTGGTATTCCTCAAGCTCCTGCTCGTGCTTCTCCTTGTCCTTGTAGAATCTCTCAAGGGATTTGTCCACAATCGGTTTGAGTTCGTTCCCGTAAGCCACGCTCCCGACAGGCAATATGTCCGCAGGGAACAGATTGCACTGGTATCTCCCAGTGATTTTATCGTGGGTTACAATCATGGTAAATACAAGTTCTTCGCTCATTGTTATTGCTCCTTTGAATTACATCTTTTCAACTACTTGCATCCCAAGTGCCTCCATCCCGCGTTTCATCGTGTCAGCGAACTCACTGACCAGCACCTTTCTTGGTTCCATGCAGGTGGAATCCTCTTTCGCCAGAATCGGGCATGCGTGGTAGAACGTCGAGAAGTCCTTTGCGAGGTCGAGCAGGTATCTTGAAAGCACGGAGCAGTCAAGAGTCCTTGCCGACTTCTGGACTGCCTCGCCGAACATCGCGATTCGCAGGGCGAGCCTCACGTCATGCTCGTTCTCCAGAGTGTAATAGCATGTGCGAAGCCATTCGCCATACAAAGGGTTCTTCTTCCCGTCCTCTTCCTGACGTTCTTCGACTTTCCTGACAATCGACACGGCGCGGACATAAGAATAAAGAAGATAAGCCCCAGTGTCGCCTTCGAACTTGATGGCTTCCTTCGGGTCGAACGTGACCGTCGTCTTCGGGTTCGACTTGAGCATCATGAACTTCAGGGAGTCGAGGGCGACCACCTTGGACTCGTCGCCTTCCGTCTGCTCGGCAGCAAGCGACTCCATCCTGTCAAGGATGTCGTCAGCGTCCACCACCGTACCCTCGCGGGACTTCATGCGCCCGTCGGGGAGGTTCACCATCCCGTAGGACAGATGATGCAAGCCGTCAGCCCAGTCGTATCCGAGCTTTTTCATAATCTCGAACAGCGACTTGAAATGAAGCTCCTGCTCGTCGCCGACCACCCAAATCTGCATGTCGGGATGATAGTCGTCGTGTTTCAGGACGGTCGTCCCGATGTCCTGCGTCGTATAGACGGACGTGCCGTCCTTGCGCAACAGGACTTTCTCCTGACCGCTCGCCAAGTCCACGACCACGGCTCCGTCGTCGCGTTTCCTGAACACCCCGTCCTTCAAGCCCTGCTCGACAATCTCCTTGCCGATTTCATAGGTGTCGCTCTCCATGTAGGTGTCGTCGAACGACACGCCGTAGCGGTTGTACGTCTCGGCGAACCCGTCCATCACCCAGTCGTTCATTTCCGACCAGAGCTTGACGGTCTCCTCGTCGCCGTCCTCCCACTTGCGCAACGTCTCACGCGCCTCGCGACCGATTTCCGTCAGGTCGAACTGCTCGTCCTCTCGCAAGCCCTTCGCTTCAGGAGGGAGTTGCCTCTTGAACTCGTTCTCGAACATCACGTAGAAATCGCCAACAAAATGGTCTCCCTTCTTGCCGACATCATCAGGGGTCTTGCCTTCGCCCCAACGTTTGTAGGCGACCATCGACTTGCAGATGTGGATGCCACGGTCGTTGACGAGATTGACTTTCGTCACTTCCTGACCCGCGAGCGCGAGAATACGCGCCGTAGCGTCGCCGATGCAGTTGTTGCGGACATGCCCCAAATGCATCGGCTTGTTCGTGTTCGGTGAAGAGAACTCAATCAGGAACGACTTGTGCTCTGGCAATTCCTCGTCCACGTATCTCACGTCGGTGTAGTCGTGTTCGATGGTGTCGTACAGAATCTCATTCGGATTCAGGACAATGTTGACGTACCCGCCGACGACTTCCTGGCTCAAGGTCAGGTCAGTCGGCTCGTCCTCGTCCAGTTCCACATAGCAGTCCTTGCACCATTCGCAGATTTTCTTGGCAAGCTCAATCGGATTCTCGCCAAGCTCCTTCGCGAGCTTGTAGCAGTTGACCGTGACATCGCCCTTCTGACCATCTGGGCACAGTTCAAGATGCACCAGCTTGTCGGCATAGTCGTCCTTGCCGTAGGCTTCGCAGACCTTCTTGTTGAGTTGTACTTCTAGGCTTATGTTCATTTTCCTGATAAGGCTTTATCCATGAGACCGAATCTCATGGTTTATCCATGACGGTTTGCTTTTCGAGAAGTTTGTTGATTTCATTGACGACGTACAAACGATGCCGTCTTTCCGCTTTCAAATCGACACGGATTTTGTCGGTGTCCACCATGTCGGCAAAGGATTTCTCCTCAAGGAAGAACATTATCGGAAGAATGACGCTGTAGTGGTTGTCAAGGCATTTCTCAATCGCCTCGTCCTCAGTCCATCCGTCTGCGACAAGCCCCTTCCAACTGCCTTCGTAGTGCTTCGTGTAGAATTCGCGGTTCGTCAGACTGGTATCGCCGTGCATCGCGTTGTAGTACGTGTCCCTGTCGGCGGTTTCTGGCTTGTCCTTTCGCATGCACTCCGTCATCTTCTCAAGAGACGAATCCGTGACATGGTACATGGAGTACCCGTACTTGAATTCCATCCAGCCTTCGCAGTCGGCATAGACATCATCCCAGAATTCGAGTTCATAGCAACTGCTCGGAATCCCGTCCTTGCGCTCCTTGATTTTCTCAAGATGCTCTTCTTCGGATTCGAATGTTTCGACACGCTCCTCCTCGTCCATCACCGTGTAATCGGTGTTGACATAGATTTCGTCTGGATTGAGGAACTGCTTGGTCTTGTTCTCCGTACTGGCTTTGACCGCAATCCTGTTCACCGTTTCCCCTTCCCGTATTGGAAGACCAGTGAGCAGGTCGCAATGCTCCCCTTTGTACTCGGAGCAGTATTTTATCTGCATCATTTTCCCAAGGTCGAGCAGATTCGCCTTTTTCCCACGCGAGAACGCCTTCAAGCCTTCGTTCTTGTAGTATTCGTACATGTCAGGCAAATCGTCTTGCATGCGCACGTGGTTGCAACCGATTCTTTCCCTGATTCCGTTGAGAATCATGACATTGTAATCTTTCGCCTTCTCAAGGTCGATGCTCAACGGGAGGTCTGCCCTCAGAACCATGTTGCGATTGTCGAAATACTCGCATATCGGAAGGACGATTTCAATATGCGTCATGAGGGCGCGTTCCTCCGCGTCCTTTCTGGAGAACCCAGACTTGACAAGACCATTAACGGTCTTGCCATATCTTTTCAGGACAAACGGTCTCTCCTGACCTTCATGGTAGATTTTATCGTAGAAGAATCCAGGGTCGAACGACTCTGGCTTCGAGAGGCGGGATTCGTTGCGAATCATTTTGAGCGTGTCGGTCGTCATGCAGAGGGAGACGTACTTTTCATCGAGACCGAGCAACCCCATTCGCTTGCCGTTGACTTCTCCAGCGTCCTTGAACTTGAAACAGAATTCTGGAATGTACTTGGTTAGAGGCTCAATCACGTCCAAGGCTTCTTCCTTGTTCGGTGCGCATTCGTTTTCAACAGCCGTCCCTTCGATGAAATACGCCTCCATGTTCTCGGAATAGCATCCGATGTCGATGCGCTTCTTCCAGTCGTTGAACGAATTCTTCGACAGGACGAGCATGATTCTGCCCGTCCATTCTGGAATCGGAAGCCCAGTGATGCAATCGACACATACACCTTTGATTGTCGCGCCCTTGTTCATTTCTCTTTTCCTTTCTTCTATTTCTTGATGATGACTTCATCCACGACACCATATGCCACCGCGTCTTCGTCCGAGAGCCAACGGTCGCGTTCCGTGTCTTCCCTGAGCTGGTCAATCGTCTTCCCGCAGTTCTTGGCGAGGATGCCGAGCAGGATGTCGTTGACGGCTTCGGTCTCCTTCTGGGAAATCCTCATGTCCTGCACGTTGCCAGAGCTTCCAGAGCTTGCCTGATGGAGCATGACGCGGGTGTTGGGCAGGATGTAGCGGTGCCCTTTCTCCCCCGCAGACGTGATGACGCTCCCCATCGAGGCGATGAGTCCGTGAGCTGTCACATGGACTGGGTTGGAGACGAGGTTCATGGTGGAGATGATGGAAAGACCAGCGTAGCAGTCCCCGCCTGGAGACGCTATGTACATGTTGATTGGCGCGGTCGGGTCTTCCGCTTGCAGGAAAAGCAGTTCCGCCACGATGACGGAAGCCATGTGCGGTTCGATTTCGCCGTCAATCATGATGATTCGGTCTTTCAGCAACCGAGAGTAAATGTCCTGATGGAGCGTGTTGCCGTCCGAGTCGCGTGTGACGACCACTGGGATTCCGATGTTCCTGACTTCCTTCACTTCCTTGATTTCCCTGCTGACTGTGTTCATGGATTCTCCTTTGACTATATGATTTGATTTCAGAATTCGTCCACGTCCGCGAGGACGATGGCTTGCGAGACAAGCTCGTAGATGCCCTCGCCACTGATGGAGCTTTCGCGGTCGTCTTTCGCGGCCGTGATGCGCCAAATCAGCTTGACCTCGTACTCGTTGAGGCTGATGTGGCGTACCACGATTTGCATCGAGCTTATCCTTCCGAGCAACTTCTCGCCAAACTGCGCCTTGATGAATTCTATCTGCTTCTCGTCGCAGAACCCTTTTATATTTTGAAGGTCCTTGCTCCAAGTGCCATCCTGCATGACATAGCTCATGTACTTGCCCTTTTCGTATGACCTGAAGTTGTTCTCCTTCAGGTATCTCGTTTCGAGTTGGTTCATGTCCGTTCTCCTTTGTCTGATACAAAATCCTTTTCCTATAATATGAAGCATGCTCGCGAAAAGTCAAGTCAGCCGACATGGTTTATCGGAAAAGAGACATCAGTCGGTTGTCAGATGCTCTAGGAAATGGTATAGTGAAAACACGTCGTCGATATACGCATGGGCATGCCAGAACGCGAATATCTCCTTTGGCTCGACACCAATATCTTCCCTGATTAGGCTTTTCGTCTCGTCGTCGCATCCGTCCAATCCCATCTTGCAGAATACCGCGTATGGCAACATCATCCCGACATTGGAGTAGTCCTTCCGCCATAGTCTGTCGCCTTTCCGATGGTTCACCGCCTGCGGATAGAACCGAAAGCGTTTTTCTGCAAGCATTGGGGTGCTGTCGTACCAATACAGGTCAATCCCGTCGAAAGAAGGAAGCTCATATATGCGGCGGTATGTCATGTGCATCATACTGTCAAAATAAGCATTGGCATAACTTTCCTCGAATAATTCCTGAAGCCAGTTTGGTTTCCTGAGCATGGACTTGTTGATTGCAAACGCAAGTTCATGCTGGATGTCATCCAGCTTGAGAATTATCCCGTCTTTTCTGCTCCGCTGGAATATCCGCCTGTAGATATTGAAGCCGAACGAATCAATGTCTCCTTTCATCATTGAGACAATGGCATCCACCGCGTCTTGAGACATTATGGATGATTTATTTATTATCTCTTCCCTGAAAGGAATGCCCTTGTCTATGACGGTCTTGAGTTGCTCGTAGAAATCCAGATTGGATTTCATGGGGCTTTCATTACTGGGCGAGGGCTTGTCGAAATAATGGTCAAGCTCGAACAGATGGAATGCGTTGCCAAACTCCTCGACGCGCATGTAGTCCACAACGTCGTCGCCGTATTCCTCAAGAATCCTGTCCCATTCCTTCTGGATTTCCTCTTTGACCTCGTCCTTGAATCCTATCAGGCTTTTAAAGTCTGCATTCTTTCCCTCTGAGCGGGTTGAAAAGGAGTTCCCCTGTCGAAATGTATGTCGCGCTTCCTGTCTTTCCATATACAAGCTCCATGAATTCCTTCAAATTCACAAAGGCATTGATTTCGCCTATTGTGCAACGCATGCCTTTTTCCAGCGCGTCCTTCGTCTCTTCCGATGCCTTGTCAATTTTGCTGAAAGTGAACAAGGAACCCGCAGAGACGTAACCGACGTTGGTGTAGCTGGCTCTCTTCGGCTTCCCTTTTGTACGGAAGTTGATGGCTTGTGGCGGGAAAATCACGTCTATAATATTGCCGTCTGGCATTTTGACAGGCGTGTAGATTGAGTTGTTTTTAATCCTGTTGTAAGCCATATTCGACATGGAGCAAAGAAATCCATTGCTGTACGCTTCTTCGAAATACTCCTGCAACCAGTTCTTGTGCCCCTTCATGAGGGCTTTGTTCGACATGACGCAAAGTTCCCTGAACATCCATTCGATTGCATTGTTGTATAGCAACACCCAGTCCTTCGGGAAGACCTTCATGAAAATCTCAAGGGCGAAAATCCTCTTTCCGCCCTTGTAGCGTTCCCTTGCGTCATGATGCGACATGCCGTCGAATATCACGGATTCCCACTGGTCGTTGAGACCGTCGTCGCAATGGTCGATTGCGTTGCACTTCGTGTTGTTGACGAATTCATCCACGCCGTACAGCCCCATCGTCCTGCCGATTTCCTCGCTTGCGACGACATACTCTGTGATGTCGTCCTTCTCAAGCTCAGCCATGACCAACAGCCACCGCCTTGAAATGTCGTCGCCAACGGTCTCGCGGGCATGCCTCATCCTGTCCCGTAAACAAAGTTGCCTCATGCTTCCCTGCTCTTGCATTCGACGAATGTCTTCACTTCCTGCTCGGATGTCTTCCCCTCTTCGAGAATCTCAATCATGCGGAGACCGAATCCGAGGAATTCGCTGTACTCCTGCGGGGTGACACCGTACTCCTTGCACATAGCCTCGAATGACGTGTATGCATACCCGCCGTTAAGCTCGTTCTCAATCATGTCAACGATGTTCTGCGCCTTCTTGTAAGTAATCATCGCATTCTCCTTTTAGAGTGTTTTTGTTTTTAATATACTCCCTGTTTCGGAAAATGCAAGCCAAGTGGCATCATTTCAGCGCAAAAACATGGAAATGCACCACATCCTTGAAGTAGAAACATGTCCAGTTGACCATCAAAGCCGTCCTTCGGACATCATCATAAGGGGCGTTGAACCCTTCCGCGACGGCGTTCTGCAACTCGGACGACGAATTCTTCACGAACAAAGCGGACGGCGAATGCAGGGAAACGCGATTTTTCACGCCTTTTTCCAGTGAGAACAAACGCGGTCGCATGAAGCTTTCCTCCATGATTTCCTGCTCCCAGTTGGGATGGTTGGTTGCTATCACTTCTGAAACCTTGGCGTGCATGTCGTGGTCAAGCGAGGAGAAGATTTCCGCTTTCTCTCTGGCAAAAGGATGCGAAAGGACATTCCTGAACGCATCCACCATCATGCCCGTCAAAATCCGTTTCTTTGCTGAAACATCGTCCTTCGGGAAGAAATTCTTGAACTTGATGTAGCCGTGGTTTCTTATGAACATGTCCAAGTCGTCGATTCCAAGATTCATGGCGACTTCCTGCAAGTACATCTGGGTCACGACATCCTGCTCGTCGTACTTGGACAGGAAATCGTCCCAACGGCTCAGAATCTCGTCTTTCGCATTATCGAGTTGCTTGTTGCAATGATGGTAGAACTCGGTCGGGGGCAGTTCAGAATTTGTCTTTCCAATCTCTTCCATATTTCTGCTCCATGTACTCAAGATACGGTTTCAGCTCCTTCGCGCCCCATACCTCGATTGGATAGGGGAACCAGTCGAGCTTACGCCTCGCCTTCCTGTCCATGATTCCCTTGACCTCGACATAGTGACCGTTCTCAAGGATGAAGTCGGGCTGGTAGTACTCCGTCCGCTTGCGCCACTTGTACGCGAACCTGCGGGTGTTCCTCGTCAGCTCGATGTTGTGGTCGTGGAAAAACACGATAATGGCAAGCTCCCATGACGAATCGTACCATTTCCCGTTCCACCATCCTCTTTTGATGTCATGGTAGTTCCTCGCGCTCGGCATTTTTCCTCTCCTCGTATTTCTCCATCCTTTCCTTAATCAGCTCCCTTCGCTTGCCTTCCCGCTCATGCCACTCCGACAGCTTCCTCTCGTGGTTCAGGTCGTACATGGTATGCTCGGCGAGGTACGGGCACAGGCTTTCGCAGTTGGGTTTCATGCGGATTTTCCACATGAAGTCCTCCGCATTCCCGCATTCGAACCTGTAGATGTTGTCGCCAGTCTTGTACCATCCGTCTGGGAGTGGCTTGAGCAGGGCGGATGCATCGTCTATCCTGATGCATCCGCACCCGTCGTGCAAGGGATGGTTGCCACCGTCGCTCATGAACAGATACCAGCTATCGTCCTTCGCGACATGGATTATCTCCTCTGGGTGGAACGCCTTTCCGCAGTGATACCTGCAAAAATTGATGTTCATGGGCGCATCCCCTCAGATGTCTCCACCCTTCTTCTCGTTCTTCTTGAGGGTTTTCATGATTTCGTCGAAGTCGTCTCCTTCCTCTTCCTTGCTTTCGGCAACAGGCTCGTCCTTCCTCGCGAACTTGTCCTCATCGCAGAGACCTTCGACACCGCCGAGTTCGTCCGCGAGGTCATCGACGAACTTCTGGTTCGTCTCATGCTGTTCTTCCGTGAATTCGGACAGCGGGTCAGCCTTCATGTAGTATTCCTTCTTCATCGGCTGAAGCTCGACCGCCTCGGCTTTCGGGTTCTTTTTGTCCGTGTAATCAATCTTGAGGGACATGTAGTTCCTCTTCACGATGGTGATGTCATCGACGATGCAGGGGAACTGGGCGGACAGGTCGAACCCCTCGAACCGCTCCGTTCCGTCCTTCATCGCGAAATGGCGGTAGCCCGAAGTGGTCGTCGGGAAGCCGTCGCCTTCGACCATCTCGATGGTTTTCAGGAATTTCTCCCAGTCGTGGGTACGACCGCCGTGGTTAATCATCATGAGGAGATGGGCGTACTCCAACGCCTCCTCGTAGGTCTTGAAGACGTTGTGATAGGAAGAACTGCCATGCGGGGTGACGGTGCTTTCCGCGCCGTGGCGACCGTTGCGGACAGCCCAGAGGTTCATCGTGACGGAGTAGAAGACGTTCTTGGTCTTGATTTCCTTCTTTATCTTGTCTTCTTCCTTCTGCTCTTCCTGCCGTTGCTTCCGAGCCTCTTCCTGTTTCATCAAGCCGATGCACACGCCGACCTGACGCTTGGCTTCGGCGAGGTCTTCGGGCGAATTCGTCCATTCGTCATCGTCGTAGTCTTCATCGTCCTCATTATATTCGTTTCCGAGAATGCGTTTCTTGACATCTTCCAACGTAATCTCGTTCCCGTCCTTGTCAACGGGGATGACTTCGCCTCTCTTTATCTTGTCAATCGTCTTGAGTGCCTCTTCGCCCCACTTGCGGATTTCAGGCGTGACGGTGACTGCCCCGCCCATGCCGTTGTTGGCGAGTTCCTTGATTTTATCGGTGTACTTCTGCGCGAAGTCCTCGATGTCAAGCTTGATGATGGTGTGGTCTTCTCCATCGTCCTTGTCATCATCGTCGTCGAGGTCTGTGGTGGGTTCCTCGTCGTCGTCATCATCGTCATCCTCATCGTCGTCACCGTCTTCACCTTCTTCGTCCTTGAACCTGTCCATCTGGTTCACAAGCTCTTCCTTGCTGTATATGGCGACCGTGCCTTCGCTTTCACCACAGCCACCGCAGAGGGCGATGAAGTCCTGCGAGTCCCCTTCCTGCTGTCTTTCCCATCCTCCAGTAAGGAGACCAATGAAAATGTCCTTCGAGTTGCGTGGAGGTTCGGAATCCGTGTTCCATTTCTCCGTGTCGTCATCGTCAAGACGTTCGAGGATTTTCCTGATGCCGTTCTTGTCCAAGACATACGCGGTCGAGCACCAGTTGCCATTCACGGCGTACCAGTTGAACTTGTCGGCAAGCTCCTGTAGCTCGTCGTATTCACTTTCGGTCATGTCACGCGGGACGATTGGCACATTCCACCCCTTGACCTTGACTGGGATGCTCTTCGGGTCTTTCCACCCGAAATCGGTGCTCTGACCACGGTGCCTGTCGATGAACACCATGACGGAACCTTTGTCGAACGAGCCGTTTTCGTCCGTCTTGATTTCATCGAGAAGCGACTCCATGTCGGGACGCTGAATGACGAACAGCCCCTTCTTCTTTCCGTCGCGGATGAAACCGATTTCGTCGGCGCACCCTTCGGGCGACTCGGAATTAGGCTCAAGGTATTTTTCGTTTTCGACAAGCTGGCACCATCCGTCGAGACGGCAGTCGAATTCCCCCTTGAGGAAGGATTCGGTCAGCTCATGGACTTTGCCGAACGAAAGACCATGCACCCATTCCTCGAAGTTGTGGCAGATGGAGAGTTCGGGGTCGAGGCATTCGACACCTTCCCAGTCCTTCTTCTGGAAGTTGGCGCGGACGTACTTGACAAGCGCATTGTACTTATCGACAATCTCGCTGTACGGCATGGTGACTTTGAAAACCTTTCCTTCCAAGGCGGACTTGCGCTCGAACGCCTTGAACGCGGAAGAATTTGAGGAAGCCACTGGCTTCGCGAGTTGATTCGCGGACGGGACGGGTTTCGTCTGCTTGACGGGCTTCTCCGTCTTGTCGGCTTTGCACGGGCGACCCTTCCCGCCATCGACTTTGTGGGGGTCGCGCTTGTGCTTGAGGTTCCATTCGAGAGTCTGTGGCTGGAACTGTGGATTGTAGTCCTTCAAGCCCTTGGCGTGTTCGCCTTCCTTGCGGTTCTGGAAATAGTCCGCGATGTCGGCGAGTTCGAGTTCGGGGTTGCACTTCATGTCGTCCGTGTCTTCCTTGTCGTATCTCCGTTCCTTGGTATCGCCACAACGGTCGTACACGTCGCCTTCCGCATCGAAAGCGCACATGTAGCGGACATCATACACGTTGCCCTTCTCAGGGGCATACAGCTTCAATACGCCGTCCTCGGCGTAGATGATGATGTTGAACGTCTCGTTGCAGTCAAGATGCCCTTCGTAGGCATAGAAGACCTCGCCCGTCGGAAGCTGGTGGAAGCCAGACAATCCTTCATGGAAACTCTCTATGTAGGACTCGTCCCAGTATTCGGAATAGATATTCAGACCAATTTGTTCATAATGCGTCTTCCCTTCCCAAGTGACGATTCGTTCCTTAATGATGTTGACAAGCTCTTCCAGCGCACTGTCGGAATTGCTAGATTGGCATTCCATGAATCCGTAACGAAGGTCGGCGGGGAGTTCGTCGAAAGTCTTGTAAGGTTCAAGCAACTCGTATATCGCGTCGCTATTGCAGTAGTTGTCAGCCCCGTTGTCTTTCAGGGCGTTGAACATGAGCCTGTATAATTCGTCTTTGCTCTTGCAAATGTTTCTCATTAAAAACTCCTTGTGCTTTACTTATTTTAAAAGATATTTCCTGTCGATTTCCCACCACGGGTTCTCGTCCGCGATTCCATCGGCATGCTGACCGTCCTGACGGTTGCGAAAGAAATCTTCGACATCCGCAAGCTCGGTCTTTGCGTCGTATGGATATTCCTGCAACGCATCAATATTGTACTCATCGTTCTCGCCATGCTCGTCATGGCATGAGAACGCGCACATTTCCTTGACATTGAAGGCGTTCCCCTTTTCTGGAGCGTACCATTTCAGTTCACCATCCTCAAGATAAAGGATTGCGTTGACCATGACGTATTCCTCGTCTCCGCCATGTAAAAAACCGAAGAAGACCTCTCCAGTCGGAAGCTCGTGGATTCCGATGAGACCGTCGGAATTGCCGTACTCTTTTTCAGCGTCGTAGTCGCCCGTCTCGTCGCAACACACGGATACGTTCTCCCAAGACGGCTCCCAAGACGAATCATGGAAAAGCTCGAAGACCAGAGCATCAATGCATTTCTCCGCCTCTTTCTTCGACAAAGCACCGTTGATGTCGAACGGCATCTTGGGCTTCCAGAATTTTATGCTTTCCTTCCAATTCAAGTGCCTCGCCTCATCGTTCCACTTACGGTACAGCGCGGGGTCTTTGTACATCACGCTGTCGCTGGCAATTTTCTCATAGAACGATGCCTCCTGATAACCGTCGTCATCCTTCATGACGGTCTCGAAGACCTTTTTGAAAAGTTCCTTGTAGTCTTTACTGATGTTTCTCATATGTGCATTCCACTTTTAGCCACATACTATTTCATATTCTTTTTTGAAACTTGCCTTGGACAACACCTGAAACGTGTTGTCCTTGTAACGAATCACATAATCGTTTTTGCGAATGTCGTTAAAAAAGCAACAGGAGTGGGGATAACAATTACCGACAAACAACTGAAACCCCTGTTCCCATTCTTTTTTGGTGGTTGAAAAATGTTTGCCACAAAGTGTTTTTAATTCATCGTAGTTGGCTCCGTCGAATTGAACAAAATCAACCGTCTCCACCAATCCCGTGTTTTTGTCTGTTATGGTTGCTTTTCCCGCCATGTTGTTTTCTCCATTAATAAAGCAAATACATGTATATTCTTCATCCCTTATAGAATATCCATGTAACTGTCATCAGCATGCTGGTTTTCAGACCTGTTTTCAAAGTAGTCGGCAATGTCCTTCAACTCCTCGTCCATGTCGATTTCTGGGATTTCCGCCTCGTACTTTTCCTCCCAATCGCTCTTTTGGATTTTGTCCTGATAATCGGGTTCCTCACCATAAGCGCACATGTGCTCACGGCAGTACTGGTTCCCCTTTTCGGGGGCGTAAATCTTGGCTTTTCCATCCTCGACGTAGATGATGACGTTGACTATACTTAAAACCGCACAGATGGAAAACGCGAAGAACAATTCGCCAGAATCAAGGGAGTTCAGCCCGTCGAGATAGCCCTCTTCCGCGTCCTCGCCACCGCAAATCTCCTCGTTGTCGGCTTTGATGTTCAAGCCCGACAAGCCCTCATATCTCGACAGAATGCAGTTGATATAAATCTCGCTTATCTTCGCGCAGTCTTCGTCGGTCGGCTCTTCTGGGCTGTTTAAGCACTTCTGTCGCAACGCATCAAGGTCTTTCTTGCTGTCCTGCACACGTTGCAACTCCCACTTGTCGTAATGCGGGACTTCTGGGAACATGATGCTGTTATAGCATCCGACGACATAATCCTTGCGCGTCTTCGCAATGTTTCTCATGGCATGACTCCTTTGTGCTTGCTTTTGCATGAATCACCACAATTTGCCGTTGGCATGCTCGAATTCCTTACGGTTTTCAAAGTAGTCTGCGATGTCCTTCAATTCCTCTCCTTGGTCGCACATCTTTCCTTCATACTTGTCGTTGTCATTGTGGTTCCCGTAGGCGGACATGTACCTTGTGTTGAAGACATTGCCCTTTTCAGGAATATAGACTTTCGGGGAATTGCCCTCGACATACAGGATGGCGTTGACAGGCTCCTCCCAGTCGCCACCGCAATGGAACGCGAAGAACAGCGCACCGCTGTCGAGAGAATGAAGACCCATCAGACCCTTTCGGGTGTAGTAGATGTAGTCTTCCTCGTCGTCGCAATCCTTGTCCCAGTCGCGGCGGTCGTCCACATTCTCAAAGCTGACTTCCACATTCAGTCTTTCTGAATCACAGACGGCGCAAACAATGTCATGGAGATAACACGACAGGGTTTCTTCCCAGTTCTTCTTTCGGATGCCACCCTTGAATTCCTCTTTGAAATCAAATTCCGTGTCCTCTTCTCTCCACTTCTTGAAAATCGTTTTGAAGAACTTGTCTTCCTTCGTGCAGATGTTGCGTTCCATACAAGACTCCTTTGCCATATATCCAGAAACAAATTTTATTTCGCGTTGTTGAGCTTCTCCTCAAGCTCTTTCACCCTTGCAAGTGCCTCGACACGCTCGCTCTCGGTCTTCCTGTAAAGCTCCTTGAGGTCATTGTACTCAGCCTGTCTCTCCTGCTCGATTCGCTCCCTTTCCGCTGTTCTGATTTTTTCCACCCTGCTGAAAAGAAAGCCAGAAGGAATGACAAGAAGGAAGACGGCGACGATGACGAACACGAGCTTCGCGTCGAGTTCCTTGTTGAAGAACCGTTCACACCATGTCTCACCGAGTTCCTTGTTGGAGACAGTCGTGAAAACTTCAATGATGTACTGACCAATCATGATGCCCGCTGTCAAACCGAGGACATTCGCCACAAAATGCATGAATCCGACCATTTCAATTGCTCCTTTAAATTAAGATTGTTTCCTTGACTTCCCTCTGGTCATCCGTCTTGTCTTCCAGTTGCTCTTGGAAGAGGTATCTCTTCTCATGCTCGCGCCGAGCCTTTATCTGAATCATCAGTTCTTCGTGCCTTCTCGCATCCCTGTCCATGTCGTACCCGACAAAGAAATTGTGACCGCATTCAAGCGTGACGCAGTACACGAGGAGTGCGGAGAGATAGAAGAAGATTCCGTTCAGGTACTTCTTCGCCCCGATGAAGACCGCTCCTATGGCGAACATCGTAAACGCCACCAATCCGCTGAGAATCGCGAAAAAAAGCCATGCCATCGTATTCATTTTTCCCTTTTTTCTTGTGTTTGCGTAAAAATCTTTACCATTAATATACCACGTCTTTTCAGGATTGCAAGTTTTTTCGACAAAAAAAACGGCGGACATGGCAAAAAACCAGTCCGCCGTCGGCAAATGGATGAATTTTAACTAGAGGTACACCAGCTTGAGCGTCCTTTCAATGTAGTCCGCCTTGTTCTCCACGGCTGGCATGGTCTCCGCCTTGATTCCCCAGTCCTCAACCAAGCCCCTTATCAACATGTCGATTTTCCACTGGAAGTACGTGTTGACCGTCCTGACACCGTTGGCTTCCAGCCAGCCTCCCTTGTAAGGGAAGTAGAACAGGTGGGTGTACTGCTTCATGTTCTCCCTGCACACGCGCTCAAGCGTCGAGATTTCGTCCTCGCCGTACTTGTCCACGGAGAGCAACGCATAGGCGAAGCATTCGAGCGTGGTTCGGTCGGTGACGAAGCCATCCGTCCGCAAAAGCTGTTCCTGACGCATCTTCTTGTCCACGATGCTGTATTCGATGTCCTTGCTGGAGAGGAATTTCTCCACGCACTCGCAATTGTCGTAGTCGTATCCGAGTTCCTTCAGCAACGGTCTCGTGATGTCTTTCGAGCGGAGGAAGGCAACCCCCATCTTCCTCGCGACTTCCGTCGCCACACCGCTTTTCCCAAGCCCCGCGCTTCCAATCAGTCCAATTCTGTAACACATAGCGATTTCTCCTTTATGGAATTAATATGGCATGAAAAAGCTTTTTTCACTCCTGCGTCCTCATGAAATGAACGCCCCAGTGGTCGGAATCCCTGAAAATGTAGATGCTGTTCTTCTGGAGCTGTTCGAACAACGGAGTTACGACGCTATCGACCAAGTTTCCGAATTCCTCGTCCCTGTCTTTCCCCTTGCCCCATCTGGACTTGTATTCCGACACGAACGCATCGTACTCCCCGTGAAGACCCCTTGAGTCCACATACGCCAGAACCGCGCTCTTCGAATTCGCCCCGATTCTCTCGTCGCCAGTCAGCTCGGCTACGAAATTCCTGTAGTCCTCGCCACATTCTCCAGCGAACGCCTGCGTCGCCTGCTCCCCGACATCCTGCCTGCCGTCGATGAACTGCCGTACAATCCCGTCCAGCGAAAGCTCTCCCTCCGAGAAAAACACGGATGTCAAAAATTCGGAGGTCATCCGCTCCCCTATCCCACGGACGACCTCCCATTTCACAATCGCATCAGCCATTACTTGCAGTGCTCTTCCTTCAGCATTTCAAGGTCATACCTGTGCTCCTCCTCGTCGGCGAGAATGCTTCTGCACAGCCTCATCGTCACTTCATCAATGCCTTTGCAGTAGTCAATCAGCTTGTTGTAATAGGCGATTGCGTCCTCTTCAGCCTTGATGGTGATGGACAGCTCCTCGCAAACAGAATCGCTGTTCACTTCCGTCCAAGGATTGCCGAGCACCTGCCATTCGTTCGGATTGAATATCGGCTTGCCACCGAGCTGTTTGATGCGCTCCATGATTTTGTCGGCGTGGTCTTTTTCCTCTTTTTCATGCTGGGCGAATTCCTCGATTGCGTCATGACGGCCTTCGCCACGGGCGAGATTCTTGCAAACCCAGTATTGATAGGAAGCCAAAAGCTCGTCAGCCAACGCCTTGATGAGCATCTTCACCACGCCTTCCTCGTTCTTGTCGGTCTTCGTCTGGTTCTCGTTGACGATGCCTTCCAACGCCTCGATGTACTTGTCGATTTCACCAGCGGTAATTTCCTTTGCCATGATTGCGCCTCCGTATTCTGGTTAGATGATTCTGAAAAGGTTGGAACAGCGTTTCGTGATTTTGTAAACATTGCCGTCCTTGTCGGCGTAAACGCACCCGTTCACACCGTTGATGCCGTGGGAAGTCGCTATCAGCTCCCATTTGTCTGGAAGGTCCTTCTCGTCAACGTCCGTGACATCCTTCGCGCCGTACCAAGTCCTGATGTCCTTCTGGCTCACGTCCCTCGTGTCGGTTCCGATTCCAGCCATGAGGTTCTTCGCCATCCTGACCAGCTCTTTCGCAATCTTCAGTCTTTCTTCCATCTTATTTTCTCCTTGTTTGTGCAGATACAAAAAAATCCCGTACAACTGATATTATACGGGATTATAAGAAGAAAATGATTCAGGAAGGATTCCGTCAGTCCGATTCCACGTATTTGGCATACGTGTCGTCGTTCACATTGCCTGCCAGCGTGTTGAACAACGCGCACACGGACTTCTCCTGCTCCTCGCGCACCAGACCAGACACCACGGCCACATCCCCGTTTAAGGTTATCGGCAGGTCGAGCGTGCCGTCGGCACTCCATCTCGCCACTCCGTCTGGCGTGAGCTTCCCCTTCCCCTCGAACATGCAACTCCATGTCCGTTGCTCGTCCACGACCTCGGCGACATACTCGGTGTCGATGAAATCGCGGATTGCCATTGTCTTCGACGAGACGATTGACTTCGCTATGCGTTCCAGTTTGTTCATTCCAAGCCCTCTTCCGTAATCATTGCGCTCGACAAATACATGGCGAATAAACAAAAAGTCACTGCGACAAAAAAAGGAAAGCGCAGTGACTTCAAGGCTCCATTCAATGAGCCTGTTGTTCAGTTCTTCATCAGCGACCTGTGCATTGAAACAATGTCGGTCGCTTCACTGACCTTCATTTTTCTTTGATTCATTTTCTCGACATCATCTTCAGTAATCGAGGTGGAAATCTTGATAAGACCAGCCGTGACCAAATCCTTCATGGACGACAGCGCGAAGCCCTTCGCCTTCCAAGCCTCGAAGTACATCGCGGTGCTGTCGCGCCTTGCGCGGAGTTCATCGAGCTTCTTGTTCCATTCCTCAAGCTCCTTTTCGTGCTTCGTATTCATCAAGGACAAAATATTGTTCTGATTGTCCTTCTGACCAATCTTCCTGATGGTGGAACTGCATGTATCGTAAAGCTCTGCATAACGCGCTTTATAATGGCGTTCCAGTTCATTGTACTCGGCTTCGCATTTCTTCGCCAGAGTGCCGTAGTACGCGATTCCCGCTGCCTGAACCCTGAGCTGTTCGAGGAAATTCTCCTCGGTCACTTGCAATGCGTCGTAGTCGGGCGTGTCGAACCTGAACGCATCGAATTCTATCTCATGCCCTTTCTCGAAAGCATCGTCAAACTTTCCCATCTCCCGAAACCTCCACCAACTTCTTCATCTTGTTCAGAAGGCTGGCCTCCTTCCTGTAAGCCGTGACCTTCTCGCCTATCGCCTTGCAAAGCCTCTCCTTGCAGTCGTTGTAATCCTTCGCGGACTGGACACCGAAGACCACCTTCCCGTCCTTCGTGACCTCGCCCTTGTAAATCGTGCCGTGCGGGAACTGGTATCCCTCCTTTATCGTGACCTTGACCCCGTTCTCGTCGCGTTCAAAGTAGTTTTCCATCTTCCTCCGTCTCCACCTTCTTCAGCCTCATCTCGCGTTCCCCGTATATCTTCTCCACGCTGTAGTCTGGGTGATGGATGCTCGTCATCACAGTCCATGACATGTCGTGCAACTTCTCAAGCATCGCCCCCGCGCCGATGTAGCCGTACATGATGTTCTTCACCACGTCCTTTTTCTCGAACGCTGGCTTCGCCTTGTAAACCACGTCGTCGCCGACTTTCACCTCGCCATAATATGACACGCTTCCGCTGTAATCCTTTCTGCAAATCCCGATATTCACGTCGGAATTTTCCTTTTCCATCAGGAAAAGCGTCCTTGACAGGGATGAAAAGCACGTCAGGAAGAAGTCGTCGTCCTTTGGAGGGATGTGTTGCCAGCATTCGAGGTTCGTCACAGGGATGCTGTCGAGGTCGATTTTCTCGCAGAGGTCAATCATCCTGAAGATGAATTCCACCGACTTGTCTATCTTGGCGAAGAGGTTCTCGATTGCGTTGAACTTGGTATCGCCCTTCTCCTTGAACAGGACGAAGCTGGTCGCGCCGTTGTTGCCTTTCTTCACGGATGCCCCCGCGTAGTACGTGGTGACAGTCTCGCCAGAGCCAGAGCCGTTCCACTTGTACATCTGCTCGCTCACGAGGTTGACCAGCATGTTGCTGTTCGGCACGTCCCATGCCTCGTTCTCGACATAATCCCTTGCCATGAAAAATCTCCTTTGTCTTCGGTACGATGCTGAGGCGTGGCGCGTCAGTTGACCGCCCCCGCCTTTTTCGCTGCGTCAATCTGCCCAAGCAACTTCTCGCAGGCATCCAGCCCCTCCTGGTCGTTGTGCTTCTTTGCGAACGCCTGCATGAGCGTCAGGAACTTCGTGGACGGAATCAACTGGTTGTCGTAGTCCACAATCTTCTTCCTGAAATCCGCGTCGTCGATTCTCTTGCCGAGTGGCAAAGCCACTTCGAGGAGCATCGTCCTGACGTTCTCCTTGCTGATGTTGCTCTTGCGCACGCGCAACGTGTTCTTCATCGCGTACAGGTACTTGTTCACGATGTTGTTGGAGCAGACCGTGTTCAGCGCGGGAGGGCAGTAGAACGGGTTCTTCTTGTTCTCCTCGATTGAGAGGAAGTCGTCGAAGAACCATTCAAGAAATTCGACATAGTTCCCCCCTTCCTCCTTGAGCGTCTGTATCACGCGGTCTATGTTGCACTGGTGCAACGGGGAAATCTTGTCCCTGAATTCGAAGTTGGTGTAAACGAGGTACTTCTTCTTGAAGAACGCGACGAAGCCCCATTTGTCCGTCTTCGCGCTTTCCATGTCGATGTCGTCCCCGCCAGACTCCTTGATTGCCTGAGCTATCTTAAGCTCGTTCATCAGCGTCGTAAGAGCGACATTGACCTTGGGTGGCAACTTCCGCCAGTCCTCGTCGGAAGCCCATTGGAAAACGTGGTTGCAAATATCGTCGAACAGTTCAATATACCTTGTCTTTGATTTGATACCCATGATTCATCTCCATTGACTTTTTTACCGTGATTGCCGTCTGGAGATAATATGGCATCAACTCACAGGTCTTTCGTGAGCCTGTCAACAGATTTTACAAGTGCCTCGTTGTCAGAAAGAAGTAAGGTCGTCAGGTAGTCCTCGTGGTGCGTCTTCTTCAACGCCATGATGACGCGGTTGATGTAGCCCTTCTCCTCGTTCATGAACGCAAGCAGGATGTCTGGCTTGTCGTATTTCTCGGCGAGGTCGATGACCTTGCCAGAGAACACCCTGTCGTCCACTCGGCTCGACACGAGGTCTATGGATTCCATCAGGTCGTACCCGTGTGCGCAGAGGCATTCGAGACAACCCGCCGCGATGTGCTGATTGTGGTTGTCGAGGTAGCTCTTCATCCATTCGAGCTTTTCAAGCGTGTAGAATTTGTCCATCCCCTGGGCAACCGAATTGAACAGGCGTTCTGAATATATCCCTTTCAGGCATTTGTCGCGGAGATTCGCGATTCTGTTGTCGGCGATGCGCGTGTACGTGGAAGTGAAATCAACCATTTGTCTGAAAACCTTTTTGATTAACGGAAAGAACCAAGTGAATATAGTACAATGAACAATGCCGTCACTGGAATGGTGAATATCCAGAGCAGGGAGTAGAAAATGGACACCGCCACGCCACAGACGACCAAGGTCGGCACGGACGCATCATGCAACAATGTCCCTTCGAGACGCTCCCTTATCATATCCCAACATGCGGAATCCGCAATCGTGAGGAAAGACACCCACGCCACGGCAAGCATGAGTGCGACAAGCACCGCCATTGTCAGATAGATTTCCATGTAAGGCTGATACATATCAAACTCCTTTTTGAAAAGCATGTGTCGGCTTGGCTTACCGACCTTTAATATGCATCGTCGTCCTGATTTTTCAAGTCGCCACGGTTCCCGTTCATCAGTTTCATGTGGTCGTAGCCTTTCAGGAACCCGCTTTCCTGCAAGTCCTTCTTCAGGAGTTCGCTCCCGTAGTTCATCACGTCGTCCTCGTTCTCCTTCAGGTCTTCCTTCGTCTCGATGCCCATGTTGTGAAGCTCCAGCGCGGACGACTTCCTCTTGAGGCTGAACGTGTTCATGATGCTCGCGATGTTCATGGGGACTTTCCTGATTGCGCTGATGCTGGCGATAATCAGGTCGTTGGCGAGCGAGTTCAAGCCCTCTGACTCGGCGACCATGACAAGGGCATTGAATAAGCGGGGGAGGTCGTCGCGAATCTGCGACACCACATGCCTAATCCACTTCGGCACGATTCCTCCAGCCATCGCGCAGTAATACGCGAACCCGTGCATCAGCTCCCCGTTCGAGAACGAATAGCCCTCGCCGTACACGGAACTCTTGTATTCTGAAAGCTCCCACGCCTCGACGTTTGACAGCGGGATGTGCTCGTCGGCGAAGATGTAGGACAGCGTGAAAAGCTCGGTCGTGTTCCCGTTCGCCTCGGACTCCAGCAACTTCTCCCTCATCTTGCACAGCCTCGCTGGAGGATAGTACATCCTGACGGATATTTTCCCGAATTCCGTCACATTGTACTCCTCGTCGATGCACCCAGTTTCCAGCAGGTACTTGGAGACATCGACCCAGTGCAACACGACACCCTGCGTGGATGCCAGAGAGCGCGAATACCATTTCTGGAAAGACCCCTCGTCGTAAACACGGTCAATCCAAGGCAGAACGTGGAACGCCACCTCCTTGACGGTCGAAAGCTCCGACTTGACGGGAGGGGTTTCGTCGTTCAGGCATTTGTCGGCGTAGTCGCAGTCCTGAGAAGGGCAGAGGATAATAGCCTTGCCTGGTTTGGTATAGCTCCTGCCAGCCCTTCCGATAGCCTGCTTGATTTCCTCGATGTCCACAAGCTCACGCGCCCGTCGGACACCGCATATCACCACCTCGTCAATCATTGCAAATCGCCTTCATCCTCGTCGTCTTGGACATGGAACTTCTTCTTTTTCTTCTTGTCCTGCTTCGGGGATTCGTCGAAGCTCCATTCCTTGTTCTTGTTGCCGTACTTCCTCTTGTTGTCCCATTCGGACTTCTGCTTCTTGTGACCGTGCATTGTTTCCCTTTTGTTTCACATTTCCTTGTATCCGAGTTCTTCGAGGACTTTGACCACCTCGTTGATGGAACCCAAGTTGTTCACATCTCCGAACACCACGGAGAACCCACAGCAAAACCAGCGTGGCTGGTTGTTCCAAAAGCTACTGGTGTGTATTGGCTTGAAAAAATCCGTATTGGCTTCTGGAACCTTCTTCTTGATTTTCTTGGCATCGCTCTTGATACGCTCGCCAAGCTCGTTCACCTTCTTCTTAACGTCGGCGAAGAATTTGTTCTCCTCGGCGCAGTCGAACGACGCGAAGAACGTCACGCGCCCTCTTGTCATCTCGTATTCGAGGTAGAAATCCGATTTCGCGGCCTCGTTCGCAATCTTTTCAATCTTGTTGCTGTCCATATGTCATTCCTCTTTCAAATCGTCCAAATCAATATCATAATGCTCGGCGAGCCATTGCTCGATTTCCTTGTTGTACACGCGCTTCTCGCTCTTCCTGACGGGTGTCTTGCGCCCCACGACGGGTTGCATGGAATCGTTCCTCACGCGCCTCCTGTCCACCTTCTTGTCGATTCTACGCTCCTCAATCGGCACGTCGAAATTGTCCCACTGGGACTGGTTCACAAGAGCACAAGCCTTGTGACCTTTTGCTGTCAAGCCAGTCAGCATGTACGTAAGATGCCCTCTGACATCCGTGCGTATCTTCGCCGTGACCTCGAATTCGACCTTCGCCTTCTCGCATGGCACGTATGTGACGAATTTCATTCCTTCCCCCTGATTTTAACCTCGGAGGCGCATGTTATGCCTCCATCGCGGATTTCGGTCATGTTGACCACTTCCTTGTCCGTGTCGAAAAGATACAGCGTGTGGTTCTGGTAGTCCTTGCCGTTGTAAATCGTAAACTCGCGTGTGAGCGGTCTTGTGCCGAGGTAGAGATGGCATTCTGGATGCCCCTTCATGAACTTGTCCAGCTCCTCGACGGTCGTGATTGTAATCCTCATAACGTAACCCCCATTCCCAGTGACGACGTGCATACCAAGACGTTCAAGCCAGAGTACTCGTTCCTGAAATCGGCGATTATCTTCTCCCTCGTCTGTGGCTGGACACCCGCGTTGTAGAACGCGCAGGGCACGTTGTAGTCCCTCAAGAATTTGCAAATGCTCTCGCCCACGACCTTGGAATGGACGAAGATAAGCATCTTCTGCTCCTCCTTCGACACCTTCCTGGCCTCCTTCAAGAGCCATTTCTGCTGTTCGTTAAAGTCCTCCGCTATCTCGACGGACTTTATCAGCTCCGTCGGTCTCCATGCCGAGTTGACGTATCTTGTCGTCTTCGCGTTGCAGGCTTTCAGCCACTTGGCGATTTCGACATAATTTGACAATGTTCCAGAAAGGCACACAATACGGCAGTTCGGGTTCAGCATCGTGATGTTCATGACCAGCGACTCGCTCCCAGAGCCACGAGACTCGTCCATGAGCAGGTGCGCCTCGTCGAACACGAGCACCGCGACATCCTTAACCCATCTGTCCCTCGCACGGCAACGCAGGTTCATGGACTCGACCGTTGACACGATGAGGCGCGAATTCTCGAAGTCGCTCTGCGTCGTCTCGTTGTCGGACGACACCAGCGCGATGGGGTACTCCCTGAACGTGTCGTGACGGCTCCATTCCTGATGCTTCTCGTTGCCGATGGCTTTCAGAGGCGACACATAGACGACCTTGTTCGTGTCCTTTCTCGCCAGTTCGTAGCCCATTATCGCCTCGGCTATCGCGGTCTTCCCAGACGCGGTTGACGCTGACACGACCAGATTGCAGTCCTCCGTGAAAAACGGGACGCATTTCGCCTGAACTGGATTCCATTCATCGAAGTCGAAATCGCAGTAGGGGTAGTCCAACGGTGTCTTGTAAGTGGTCATTCCTTGAATTCTTTTCTCATTTCACCGAGGATTCTCTGCCTTTCCACGGGGACTCTGCATACGCACAGCCTCTCATAGCCATTCCTGTAGATTTTCCTCGCATCCTTGTCCGCGCTTGAGCCGTCCATGTACTCCACATGAAGCACGTCATGGAAGTTATAAACCCTGAGACTGTCGTCTTCCCCAAGGGATTCAAGCTCGTCGTTCGACAGCCTGACAAACTCCGTGCCTTTCTTTTTCATGTTGGGATGCTCAACATGGAGACGGCAATCAACAACACTTGTCTGCATCGTGCTTTCGTCAGTTACGGTCTTTTCCTCAATGCCAATCCCGTCGTCCTCGCCCGTCACATTGCTGGACAGAAAATCGCGGATTGCCTTGTCGATGGAATCGTATTCCATGACACGGACTGGGTTTTCAATTCTTGCCGTTTCTTCATTGTCCAAACTCGATGTGTCAATAAAGTCCTCTGGGTCTTCGCAATATTCGCAAGTACTGTAAACGGCGCGAGTCCAAATCGCCTTGACCTTATTCATCTTCATCACCTTCGCTTTCCGCAAACCGCTTCAAGTACTTGTTCCTGTACCTGTTCTTCCTGTAAACCTCCCTCGCGTCCGCGTTCGCCGACGTTCCGTCGGCATACTTCAAATCCAGAACATCGCGCATGAAGTAGTAGCTGACCATGCCACCTTTGTCGTACATCTCCTCTATCTCGCTTTCGTCGAGAGGGATGAAATCCCCGTTTTCATCCTTCTTCACGCTGTCATGCTCAATCCAGATTCGCCTCTCCGTCAGGAGATTCGCGTGGCTGACGCAATTGCTCTCGATGCTTATCTCCACGGTGTCATCCGTGGCGCGGTTGTCAAGGAAATCCCGAACAGCCTCATCGACGGAGGCGTACTTCCTGACGACGACGGCATCTCCGAGACCGTCGGTCTCCTTCTTGTCGTATTCCGTGCTGTCAACCCAGTAGTCGTACTCGATGTCCGTGAAATTGTACACGATTCTGTACCAAGTGGCTTTGACTTTTCCTGATTTTCCCATGTTGCGCTCCTTTGTGCAAATCAATGAATCTGTTTCATTTGAAACAATACATCTCCATTAATATACACCGCGCTTCGGGAATTTCAAGCTTTCTTCGGCGGAATTTTCTTCCATTTCTCAACAAGCTCGTCTATCTGGCTCGTCTTGTACTTGTATATCTTCCTGACCTCCTCGCATTCGTCGCTCTCGGTCGCGTTCCTGCAAGCCTTGCAGTGCTTGCATTTCTTCGTGCATTCCTCGAATTCCTCGTCGTAGTACCCGAAGCAGGAGTATGGGATGAATATGGTCTTTGGTGCTGGCATAATCTTACGCTCTCCTTATGGAAATTTGATTCACATATAATTATACCAGCATACTGTTTCAGAAAAGGAATTCCGTCTCGGAGCCGTCGTCGGTCGGCGGTTCGAAGTCGTTCATTCTGATGTTGAACGTGTCGCTGTACTTCTTTTTGATGTTGTAGATGACCATCGCGAACGTCGCGTCGTCGTACCCAGACTTCTCGCGAAGTTCCTTGTACGGGATTTTCAGGTTCTTGTCGTATGCGTCGATGATGTCGTTGCTCATCGACATGATGATGTCGAACACGAACGACTCCGCCTTGTCCAGCTTGCCCCTGAATTCCTCGAACTGCTCCCTCCACATCGTCTTCTTCAGCTCGCTGTCAGCCATGCTCTCCTCGTCCGTCCTGAACACGATGACATCCCCCGTGTCCTGCGAGTTGCTTCCGTTGTCCTGCGGTTCCTGCGGGGCAACGATGTCGTCGTACAGGCAGAAGCGCGAATTGTAGCGGTTCACGCTCTGGTGCAATGTGTTGATGACCGAATTGGCGACGATGGTTATCCATGTTGAAACCATAGTCCCCTTCCCTTCTTTCCACGTGTGCTTCGACTTGACGATTTTCTTCCAAATTTCCTGGTACACGTCCTCCCAGTCCATCATCACGCCGTTCTTGTGCATGACCTTGTAAATCATCTTCTTGATTGCCTCGTGGAATTCCTTTTCCTCCGCGCTCGTCAAGTCGCCGTACTTGAACTTAATCATCAATCCCCTGTTGATGTCGTTCTGGCAGATGCGCTTCACGGGATGGCGTTCGGTTATCGTGTCGAGATACCGAATCTTCCCGTATGCGCTCTTGAATTTGTCCATGTCGATGGTCATGTCACTTCCTCTCACGCCTAATCCTCTCTCTTTCCCGCTCGACAATCTCCAGCCTAGCGTCGTAGTTCGCGTTGCCAGCGTGCAACGCATCGTCCATAATCTTCAGAAGTTGCACCCTGTCGAACTTCTTCGGGTCTTTCCCGTCGGGGAAGTTCAGCACGTCGATGTTCTCGATTTCCCCGTACAACGCGCCGACAGCCTTCTCCGTCGCCACGCACCCCGCCACGTCCATGTCGAATCCGAGGTACAATTCCTTCGGGTTCATCTTCTTGAGCATCGTCTTCTGCTCTGGCTTGAGCGATGTCCCGTGGATGGACACGCAGTCGATGCCCTCCTGCAACAGCTTGATGGCATCGCGCTCGCCTTCCACAATCACAAGCTCGTCCAAGTCGTCCCCGCCGTTGAGGACTTCGTACTGCCCGTACAGGTGGTTCCTCGACTGGAAACCTGGGCAATACAATGTCTTGCGGTAGCTCTTGCGGACGGAATCCTCCGTCACGGACGAGTCAATCCTGTGCATCTTGTCGTAGTTCCTCTTCACCCACCAGTCTTCGCCCATGTAGTTGACGGCGATGTACCCGCAGACCTCATGCTCGGAGTTGATGAACGGAATCATCGCCCTGCCTTCGAGATACCCGTGCTCGATGGAGCAGATGCCGAGGAAGTCAACCGTGTCCTTTGTTATCCCGTCGTTCGCGAAATAGGCGAGGCATTCGTCGCTGACATGCCCGTGCGAAAGGAGGCGTTTCATCATCGCGATTCCCTTCGCAAGCTCCTCCTGACGCTTTATCTCGATTTCAGCCCTGTTCGTCTCAACGTTCTCGTCGATGATGAAGTCTGGCTTCGGAAGAACCAACGCCTCGCCGTTGGTGAGCTTCTTTATCGTCTCCTCGACCGTCGGGAGGCGGTAGATTCGCTTGGCGACATACACGAAGTTGGATGCCCTTCCCGATGTAAAGCACATGCAGTCGCCGTTCTCGGCGGACATGAACCACTTGGGCAAATGTTGCGCATGCCCGTCGTGCAGGAAGTGGTCGGGGCAGTAGCCCTTCCACTGGTTCCCGTGGATGAGCATGGGACGGACGTTCCACGACTCAAGGATGCCCCTTACGTCGCAGGACGACATCACCATGCGTTTCAGTTCGTCGGTCAGCTCGACATCCTCGTGCTGAACTTCCTCGCGCTGGATGTCGTCGCAGACTTTCCTAAGATGGCTCTCAAAATCACCCATTGTTCAACTTCTTTTTCTTTTCCTCTTCCAAAGCAATAAGCTCGTCCAACGTCATCTTGTGCCCTATGCTGTCCGAGTTCCTTTTCTCCACCTTCGGAGACTCGTAGGACTTATCGTCGAACGGAGTCAACGCCTCAGCGTCCGTCGGGGAGGGAGGCGGTTCCTCTTTCCTTCCCTCTGCCACTGGAGGAGGCTCTGGCTTCTTCTCTTCGACAGACGGCTCGCTCGGCGGTTCCTCTTTCTTTTCCTCTACAGGAGGCTCGTCAGAGGATTCCTGCTCCTCTTCGGGTTCATCAGCGTCGGCTTCCTGAGAGTCAGGCTCTTCGCCTTCCGTGGACTCCTCTTCCTGTTCTGGCTGACCGTCCTCTTCTGATTCAATCCCCTGTTGTTCCTCCGACACATCGTCAGGCAGGAAATTCTGCTCCACGTCGGCTGGCTTGTCCTCTTTCCCCTCTTCCTCGGACGAACTGCTGGTCGGCGCATTGCCAAGCAAAGCGTCGTCCTTGTCAATCTGGACGGCTGTCTCGTCGGAAGACGCGCCTTCCGCATCGGCTTTCTCCTGCTCGGCTTTCTTGCGGTCGTCTTCAGCTATTTTCTCCCTCAGCCTCACCATTTCGCGTTCAAGGTCTTTCAGCTTCGCCTTGTTCAAGGATTCCATTGAAATCTCGGAAACCATGCTACCAGGCGCGAGGGTCTCGTCGCACATCTTCAACGCCTGATTCGCCATTTCCTCAAGCACGGCTTCATCTTTCGAATCCCCGTCCTCTTCGTAGAACACGCCCGTCGGTGCGTGCATCTTCTGTCGGAACACGAACGCCGAACCGTCGCGGTTCTTCGGAACGCACAAGACCAGATGGTGCATCTCTGGGACTTTCTCGCCGTCCTGCGCGGACGTGGTGGCTGTCTGGTTGACGATGCCGATGAGCGTGTTCGCCGAATGCACCTTCCTCTTTGTGCCGAAGACATCGCTCTGGTTCAGGAACGGGCGTTCCTTGCGCTCCTGCTTCTCGGCTTGTATGCCTGCCTGCGTCGCAGTCACCAGCGGGACGTTGCAGTTGATGGCGACCTGCTTCAAATCGCTTGTCACCTTACCGCCTTCGTCGTTTTCGGAATACGCCTTCTCGCATGGCTTCATCAGGTCCAGGTAGTCCACGACGATGACATCAATCTTGATGCCCTGCATCTCCAACTGGCGGTATGCGCGTTCAATCCACGTCGCGTCCGTCTGCTGAGGGAACTCGTAGATGTATATCGCGCCCTTCGCGTTCTTCTCGCCGTCGGAGTATTTCTTCAACGCAATGTACTGCTCGTCGGTGTACGTGCCTCGCTTGAAGACCGAGTACAATGCCCCCGAATCGGCGGACATGTACTTGGAGCGCATCTGGAATTCGTTCTCTTCGTTGCCACAGTGAAGGACGTTCCTGCCAGACTTGCGGATGTTGCAAGCCATCGCCTTCATCAGCGTGGACTTGCCCTTGCCAGACAGACCGAACACGACCGTCAGCTCCGCAGGGAACAAACCGCCCGTCTTCTCGTCGAACTTCTTGAACCCAGTCGGTATCCCCGCGAAGATTTCGGGATGGTCATGGCGTTTCTTGACTTCCTCGAACCAGTCCTCATTATCCTTGTGGAGGTTGTAAATTCGGTTCTCCTTCTGGACGGTGCCCAAGTCGATTGACTTGCGTTTGAGCATGTCGGCGGCTTCGGCGTAGTCCCCGTTCTCAAGTGCCTTGTACGCATCGCGGATAATCGCCTCGGTCGAATTGGCAAGCTGGATTTCCTCTAGGTTCTGGAGAATCACTTCCAGCGATTCGTTCGGCGTGGTTTTGCTGATAAGGTCGTATTCGGTGGTGATGTCGTCGATTCTGACCTTGTCCTTTTCAGGGTCGTACCGTTTCTTGATTTCGTATTCGAACTGCTCCTTCGAGAGCGTCGTGCGCTTCTCGTTGAACGTGCGCGTGATGCAGTCGTAGATGAACAGACGGCTCTGCGTCGTGAAGAATTCCGAACGGTGCTTCCCTATCGTGCGTTGCAGGTTGAGCTTGTCCAGAAGCAATGCGTGGAGCAACTGGCGTTCCAGACTCGCATTCACGGTTGAAACGCGGTTTGTTATGTTTGCAGCGAATTTCAGTGGCATGTCATTTTCCTCGTACTTTAAACTTTATACGATTAATATGACATGAAAAAGAAAAAGCCACGGGGAAGTTGCCCGTGGCAAATGGCGATTACCATATTCTGACGATATAATCGACCAGCAGTTGCTTTAGCTGGAGGAATCGGTCAAGATACTCGTTTTCCTCCTTCGTCCATCTCAGCAGGTCAAGCGCGAGGTCGTTGCTGTATGCCTTCAGACTGCCTCCAGAAAGCTCGATGCCGACCATCGTCTTTACAAAATAAGGCGTGCAGAAATGCTCGATGAGCAACACCCGCCTTCGCAACCACTTCCTGCCCATCAGCTTTTCAACCGCCATCAGCGGGGCGATTATCTCGTCGTAGCAGTTCGACAAGGCGATGACCTTCCTTTCGATGCAGAAGTCCTTTTCCATGAACATCTCGAAAAGACCGTCCTTCACGTTCTCGCATTCCATGAACGCCTTCACGTCGTTGTCCTTCTCGACCAGCTTCATCTTCTCCTTGACGGCGCGTCTGATTTCGCAGTCAAGCCCCTTGATGATGCACGGCAAGATTGTCACCTTGCTTCTCATGTCGTGCGTCTTGCAATACTCCGACACACGTTCCGTATCGAGCGGCACTTCCAATCCGTTAATCATCGTTGAACTCCCCGAATTCAATGTACTCCGTGACGATATGGCACAGCGAGAAGTAGCCGATAATCCAATTCCATTCGCCACTGTTGCAATTGGAATATAAAATCCCGTCCACTTTCTTCTCCACTTCATTCAAGACGCATCCGACTTTCTTAATCCAGTCTTCTCCACCGCACAGCTTGACCGCCTTGTGTATCTCGCGCTTGATTTCATCCCATCCAGCTTCGTCCTGATTCTTGACGACCCACGAGAAGACATCGGTCTTCACTTGGTCGAATCGGACGTACCTGATAATGTCGTTGTCGTCCTCCGCCTCCGACCGCAACTTGGCTATCTTTTCGGAAACCCCGTTGTCGAGGTTTTCGATTAACATTTTCGCCAAATTGAAATTCTCTCTTTCGCTCTTCGTCATGGTTTTTGCTCTTTTTGTAATATGGCGACAAAAAGAGAGCCACGGCGCGAACCAACCACGCGCCGTGGCTCATTGTGTTACCAACCACACAGGAAAATCTTTGTCATGCCTTCAGCTCCCACTCCTTTATCTTTTTCAGGATGTGAGCGTCGAGCTTGCGAATGTCGTTGCCGTCGAAAACGGTGGTGTCGCCATCGACACGGAACTCCTCGCCGAAGAAAGCGTCTCCGTAGAGCTTGTTGTTGCGCGAAGCCTGCTCCTCGCAGAGGGAGACGTGCCACCGACGGGTCTTCGGAGTCTTCTCGAACTGGAAAACGTCAATCGTCAGAAAATGGTCTTTGTACGGAACGGACTTCCAGAAGTACGTCTCGTCGTTGTCTCGATAGACGTATCCGTTCTTCTTCATCCATGTCTTCTGATGCCGTGTGTTCATGATTCGCTCCTTTTCGATGGTGTTTTATTGTTTACGCCATTAATATACATCCGTCGTCGGCGATTGCAAGCGGAAACATGAAATTTTTCGCGGTTTTTCTTCACGACAGGAATTTCACGTCCTTGTTCTTCCATTCCTCGACGCTCTTCATGAGATGCGCGTCGAGCTTTCGGATGTCTTTTCCATCGAGAATCACCAGATTGTCGTCCACGACCAGCATCCCGCCCATGTACGACTGACCAAAATAAGGATGAGGCTTGCCCGTGGGATAGTTGTATTCGACCTCCACGTGCCATCTTGACTTCGTGGTTCTGTTCCCATCGTCGTCCCTAGCCCACAGCCATACGCAGAAAGAAAGAAACGCATCCTTGAACGGAACCATTTTCTCGAATGTGCGCCTCTTGTCGTCGGCGGACATCCGCTTGTCCTCAGAATAGCCGTTCTGCTTCATCCATGTTATCTGATGTCTTGTATTCATATTCCTCCACGGAATAACCCGCCTTCCTGAACCAGTCCGCCACGAGATGCCTGTGGCAGAAATCGCCTGGCTTTTCATAGCATACCATCGCGAATGTCTTCCCGCCAGCCTTCTCCTTCAGCTTC
>Ga0247610_10001178_pt1 | contig 33220 bp, 26 predicted proteins | sample 174DNAGHGhighgp2_FD_193483 | JGI IMG/M metagenome (GOLD analysis project Ga0247610, IMG submission 193483) | Sheep rumen microbial communities from Palmerston North, Manawatu-Wanganui, New Zealand - 1742 DNA GHGhigh gp2 | ecosystem: Host-associated > Mammals > Digestive system > Stomach > Rumen...
GCCAGCCCCTGCCGATGCGTCAATCCGCACTTTGAAGGTGTGGCGACTGACAATTGCTCCATGTATCGCAGCGACCAGAAGGTACGCTTCGCCAAGGGTATGCTCCATATCTTCACGGGCGATATGCCCAAACGCGTAGAGCCCGCTGTCAGCTACGGGCGCTTTTATTAAAACATGTGTAAATTTACCCTGTAAGCACATTATTCTCAAAAATAATGAGTACCTTTGCAGCGTCCAAGTAGAGGCTAAGCCTGCTACTGTAAATCGGACAAATAACTTTTAGTTATATAGAAGATTAGAGAAAACGATATACAATATGAATCAAGACCTTGATAAGGTCAAGTCATAATTAAGTAAGACAAACATGGGATACAGACTAAATGTAGCTAAGAAATATACATTATAGAATACGCAGACATCGAGGCTTTCAATTGGAAGATTCTTGAGTTTCATGCTCTTCTCTCAGCTTGTGGTGCTCAATACACAGGTGAAGAGAATGACCTGAGATTCGAAGTCATGAAAGAGCATTGGGAGATGATGATAGATAAAATCAGTTCATTGGATTCTCTTGAAGATGAAGAAGAAAAAGAAGAAATAGCTAAACGTATAGAAGACATGGAATGTCCACAAGAAGAAATGATCAAGCTCTTAAAGGAATATTTGGAAAAGAGTGATCCTGACACAGATGTGATGTACCTAAGCTTTATTTGAGTATATTTCAGAAACATGGAACTGAAGTCTGGCATTTATGAAACGCTGATATATGAGGCTCTGAAGAAGAAGTTGGAGGCTCTGTCGGATAAGTATGTCTTTACGGACAGCATAGACTCTGGAGAGGCGCCAAAGCTGCTGACGAACTATATTGCGAAGATTATCCGGATTGTGTTTAGCAGGCTATCGCGCCGCCATGCTTTCTGGTAATGACGACTTGGAACGTCGTGAAGAGATTCTGAGCCAGTTCAGAGCCAAGAAGATTAACTACCTCTGTGTGGTTGACATTTATAACGAAGGTGTCGACATTCCAGAGATTGATACCGTGCTGTTCCTGCGCCCCACAAAGAGTCTCACGATATTCCTGCAGCAGTTAGGTCGTGGCCTGCGCCTTGCACCTGATAAGGAGTGTCTGACGGTGCTCGACTTCGTGGCACAAGCTCATGTGAACTATAGCTATGAGAGCCGTTTCAGGGCGCTGATTCCAAAGTCGAAGAATGTCACCACGACAGCCCTCAAGGGTGCTGTGGCAGAGAGTTTCACGATGCTGCCTCGCGGATGTACCATCACAATGGACAAGTTGGCTCGTGAGTACATCATCAGCAATATCAAATCGGCCATCTTCAACCTGCGCCGCTTAGTTCAAGAGGTACGCCAGTTCAGAGTGAATAACGATAAACCTTTGAATCTTCCAACATTCTTGGCACAATTCGATTTGGATATTCGCGTCATCTACAAAACCAGATGCTGGAATGCTCTCTTGCGAGAGGCTGGCATGCTGAGCTATCCTGCGGATGAATTCACTAAGGTGTTCGAGAAGAATATGTCACGCCTTATTCATGTGAATTCCGTCAGGTATCTCGGTTTTATCAGTAAACTGATAGACAACGGCTTCGAGTATGAGCATAATGCCAAGAACAACACTTTCGCCTTGATGCTCTACTACGATTTGTATGCCAAGTCGATAGACAACTTTGGATTCGCCAATATTGATGAAGGCCTGAAGATGTTTGGTTCGTATTCGTTATTCGTTGATGAACTGCGTCAGATTATTCAGTATCTGTCAGAGCATTTGATGATTTCAACGAAACCTATTGCAGAACTTGGCGCAGACAACGTCATAGAATTGTTTGGCTGTTATACCCGTGAGGAACAGCTTACCATATTTGGCAGGCGTACTGCCGAAAAGGCTGGTGCTATCCCTCAAAGTGGATGTCTGAGTATAGACGATATTAACACAGAATTGCTTTGGGTAACGCTTAACAAGAGTGACAAGGATTTCTCGCCAAGTACGCAATACGAAGATTACGCCATCAACGAGGCCTTGTTCAATTGGCAATCGCAGAACAGCGCCAGCCATCAGAATTCAGGACGACGCTATGTGGAGCAAAAAGCGAATGGACGGAAGTTCTTATTGTTCGTCAGAGAACACAAGGTGGATGCCTATGGTTTTACTTCACCTTATTATTGCTTAGGACTAGTAGATTACGTCAAATCACATGGAGACAAGCCCATGACGATTACTTGGGCTATGCGGAATCACATACCAGGCTTTATCTTAGATAAGGCCCAGAAAATGGCAGTAGGATAATGAAACATATAGAAGTAGTTGCAGCGATTATTCGAAAAGGAGATAAAATATTCGCCACCCAACGAGGGTATGGTGATTGGAAAGGCTGGTGGGAGTTTCCTGGCGGGAAGATGGAGGCTGGGGAAACGCCGGAGGAGGCGCTGAAACGGGAGATTCGCGAGGAACTGTCGACGGAGATTTGCGTGGATGAGTTTCTTTGTACGGTGGAGTATGACTATCCGAAGTTTCACCTGACGATGCATTGCTACCTCTGCTCCTTGCTGACGGAAGCGCTGCACCTGAACGAGCACGAGGCTGCCAAATGGCTCATGAAAGAAGGATTGGATAGCGTAAAGTGGTTGCCTGCAGATAAATATGTTGTTGAAAGACTAAAGACAAAAATATGATTAAACCTAACAGAATTGTGGCCACCGACTTGTGCCACTCACACCCCGGACAGCGGGCACACCGCACCGACGCTTTCTATGTGCAACTGGCCAACCAACTACTTAACGACTTCTGGAAAGCCCACATAGACTTAGGGGAGAACACGGCGGTCATCCTGCGCTATACAGCCGTCTCGTTAGCCAGTTATATGGAGGATGTCGTGGCCGACAGCGGACAATGGCGCATGTTCTCCACCCTCTGCCAAAAGATGTTCGGTTGGCCCGTGCCTATGTATCACGATGCCGATGAGGAGTACTACCCCGACGAACCAAGTATGATGGCCGTGCGCTACCTGATATGGAACGCTGCAACTGAGATGGACGACATCTGGTGGAAGCCGGAAATCCAAGAATTTGACTGTATGGCACAGATTGCCTTTAAACGTCTGGATAGCATGTTTGAGAACGCTCCCGTCAACAGCCAGCTGGTGGATGACATCAACGAACTGCTGCACACAGCCACGGAGGATTTCCTCACCATGCGCCCTGCCCTCATCTGGGTAAGCCTCAACAGCTATATAACGCGCAGCGAGAATGCCGAGAAACTATTGATGAAAATGATAGATGAGACAGCATCTCTCAGTGACGCTATGAACGAATCTATGCGTTTCCATGCATCCATCATGAACCTTATCTTCCAGTACAGAGTGGGGCCGCTGGCCTTGCACCCGAAGGACTGGCTGGCAGAACTGATGCGCACACGAAAGATGACAGAGGCAGCTGCCGACATGGAAGCCATAGAACGAATACCGGCAGGTGCATACAAGTACACCGTCTCTGCCGACGGCAAGACGCTATACATGGAGCATACAAACGGCCGCAGGCTACAGCTGGCACGCGAAGAGATCACACTCACCGACAGCCAGTTGAGACAATATGATGCCTGCACAGCAACCTTTGTCAGTTATCAAGGGGCGTGGCACATGAACGGTGCGATGATGCCGTTCAAGCATGATGAGACCCATTGGAAGCAGATATGCGAAAAGGCGTCCGACTATATACCAAAGGGTCTGACTATAGCCGACGCCAAGTGGTATCTGGAGCGCACAGGCGGCAAGCAGATGCTCTTTTTCGCAGGGAAGAAGGAGGCGGAGGATTATCTGAAGAACAACATGATGTACGTAGAGGGCGCAACAGATTTCCTTGCCAGCAGCGGCTACGCCGGTCAGCCCATCATGATGTTCATCGACGAGAACGACGCACAGGGCATTCTGCAGTTCACTTTCGGCTTTACGCCCTGCATAGCCGCTCCCGACAATCCTTTCTACGACGAGGATATTGCCCGGCAGGAGGCCGTCGAGATGCTATGGAACGATGATAGCATCGGCACGGGTGCCATGCTCTATATGCTCGACCACGGCTATCTGCCCGAAATCCTTACTGACGACCAACTCTGTCAGAATAGCACCTATCAAGAAAGGGAGTCCGACGTCCGCTTCCTGCTGCGCTACATGAGGCGTGAGAAATACTGATGATACAGAGGTAGCCCCCGCCGTACCCATGTAACCATTATCTGACAACGATTTTCTTGCCGTCGCGGATGTAGACACCCGGCGGCAGGCTGCCAGCGGAGTTGATGCGCCGACCGTTCAGATCATAGACGTGGGTGCCGGGAACTGCCGTGGGGCTGGCTTGTACGCCATCAATGGCGTTAACAGTGCTCTCGCGACTGTAATCCTCGTTGTTGGTGAGATACATGTCGTCGACAACGATGGTGCCGTAGTTTGACCAGAAGGACACGATACAGATACTCTTGGCATCGAGCAGCTGACCGGTCTTGCCGCCCGACGTGTACCTGGCGGTCTTCAGGTTGACCACAATCTGCTTCTTGGAACCGAAATCGGGAGTGCCACAGCAGTCGCCCCAGATACTGGGAGTTGTAAACAGGTTAAGATGGGCGTTGGCGGGTGCGCTCTTCAGTTTGACAACCAGATACTTATAGCCCGACATGTCGATGCCGCCACCATACTGCCACCCCATCTGTCCGTACTGGCCTGGGCTGAAGGCATGGGTAGCCGGATTGTATTTCCCCTCAGAGTAGAGCGACGTACTGATGAACTGCGAGGCAAAGGGGAAGAAGGTGGCACGCACACGGTAAGAGGCCGTCAAACGGTTGCCCTTGGCATCGGTATAGGTAGCAGTGACACGGGCCACGCCCTCTTTCAGTGCCCGTAGCCGTCCGTAGGCCATGCTGACCACATCGGGAGCATCCACCTCATAGGTGGCCAGGGCTGTCACCTCACGGACATGACCATCCTGGAAGGTGGCATTCAGGTTGACGGCAGTGTTGCTGCCCACCATGACCTCGACTTCCTCGGCAGGGGCGGTGAGCGAGACAGCTGTTAGCGACTCGTCGCTCTGCACCTCGTCGTCGGCATGTGGCCAGTCTACCTGGTAGTAGTCGGCATACCAGTCCATGCAGGCCTTGCCGCAAGCCTCCTCCAGACCACCAAAGGCGGGCACCACGCTGCCATCCTTCAGCAGACGGTCGATGTCAAGCAGGCAGCCGGTGCCGGAGAGCGTCATTGAGATATTGCCGAAATGGTCGAGACAAGCCTTAAAGGCCTTGCCCCATTTCGACGTAGACCCTGTTGACCATGTACCGTAGTTGGGCACCACCCAGTCGCCATGCTCATTGTAATGTCCCTCGGCACCCGGTTTCTCCGGACTCCAGTCAACCTCGGTGATGATGATGGGGTTGGTGTCGACCACCGGCACCTGCTGGTGAAACGTGTTAATCTTCACCTCCGGACTGGGGTTGGCATCGCTGCTGCCATACCAGCCCGTGTAGTCGTGTACGGCATAGCCGATATTGTAGCCCTCAATGGGATAGGCAGCATAGCTTGTGTAGTTAGCCTGCCAGCCCGTGCCGGGAGCCCAGATGATGCCGGTAAAGCCGTTCGCGCGAATCTTATCGACGATGGGCTGGAAGAAGTCGTGCAGTGCCCGGGGGTCTTCCTGTCCCTGGGCATTCGTCAGCGACACAGGCTCGTTGGCCAGCTCAATGCTTACCTGTCCGGCATACTTCTTGACATTGGCATGCTGCGAGAAGATATCCCAGACCGTCATCAGATACTGGTTGTAGGCATCGCCCACTTTCAAGCTCTTGGGGCAGACACCCGGCGGGCGCACCACGACGTACATGCCGTGGTTCATGGCCTTCTCGATGAGCTTCCAGTAGAGTGAGTTCAGAAAGGTCTTCAGACGGGCAGAACTAAAGCACGATATATCGTCCTCCTGGCCGCCGTTGGTGAACTGCTTGTTAGGGTCGTTGGTCCAGGCGGGGTCCAGGTGCAGGCGGAACACCGTACACTTGGCTTTCTCCATGCCTGCAAACAGCTTTTCGAAATAGGCCAGGCACCTATTGGCACCATTGGCATCGTACCGCACACCTTGCCAGTAATTTCCCCAACGGTCGCCGTTGAAGTACATGTTCGGCGTGTCCATCACGCCGTGCAACACGACATGGTTGCCATGGTTATCGACCAGCCAGCGGCCCTCCACATGAAGCGTGGGCAGGGGCTTGACACCTTGGCCTGCTACCGTCAGACTGAGCAGGGCCAGAAGAAAAAGGATTGTTCGTCTCATAAAAAAAATGTTCCCGATTTTGTGGGTGCAAAGGTACACACAAAATCAGGAACACCGTATCGCTGACGTTGCAAAGAGTTTACAGATTGTTTCTCCCTTGGGTAATCGGGACTCCTACAGCATTCTTATACTGCCATCAATAGCCAAGGTCCTCACCAACAAGCACCACGACATGACGGCCTTTGGGGGAGTTTCTGAGGAAGTGAACGTAGTTGCAGATAGACTGGGGGGAGTTGCAATTGTGGCACACACCATCCGTCTGGCAGGGTGTCTTGATGTCGAAACGGGCGGCATTGATGGGCGATGCCGTTCCCCTTGCCCTTGACAGGGCTGCCTCAACTGTCTGGGCCACCTTGTTGAGGCCAATCACGAAGATGACTTTCTTCGGTCCCCATGTGATAGCTGCCACACGGTTACCATTGCCGTCGATGTTCACGATAACGCCATCCTCAGAGATGGCATTGGCACTGGTCAGGTAGACGTCCGTCGAGAACGCCCTCAGATACATGGCCTGTTTTTCCTCGGGTGTCTCCACCAGGTCACGGTCGAGCACCTCCAGGGTTCCCCTGCTCCTCAGCGCATCGGGAATACCCAGGTCGCGGACAGTCATCGTGCCGCCCCACGTCACGGAGCTTCCGTCGGGGATAAGTTCCGATACCTTCATCACTGCCTCTTCACCTGTCGGACAATAGAAGCCCTCAATATGACGGCGTTGCAGGTGCTTGATAATGGTCTGAGCCAAGCGCTCATTTCTTTGCTGTTTTGGTGTCATAATAATATATACTGGTTGAAGCCGCTATTTGGACAGGGCATCAGAACTCCTGGAGCTGGCTGTTCTTGAGTTTCACAATATTGTTGGCCGGTGAGTCGATGCCCTCGTAGACGACGCGGAGCATGGCCATGTCGCGGATGAAGTCGACGGCACCAACCTCAACCTTCAGGATTTTCAGTCCCAGGCGCTTCTCAAGGTCAGCCTTCAGTTCGTCGCGACGGTCGGGGGTAATCAGTTCCATACGGTCGTACTGCACAAGTTTTGAGGGCCTCGTCTTCAGACTGACCTCACAGATGCTGACGGCGGCGACGACAATCGCATTGGTAAGGATGAGTTCGAACATGGGCACACCCTCGGCAATAGCGTTGACCACGGCCAGGGCGATGATGATAAAGAGGTAGGTCATCTCGCGGACGGGCATGGCATCAGTACGGTAGCGCATGATGGAGAAGATGCCGAACAGACCGATACCGATACCCATGGAGGTCTTGCCCTTCATATCCTCCAGCACGAATATCATGAAGAAGACGATGAAGAAGATGGCAATATGGATGAGCATGAAGGTAAACGAGAAGTCACGGCGCTTACTCTTCTTGTAATAGAGTGCGAAGATGATGAACCAGGTGACGATGACACTGAGGGTGAGGCGTACCAACATGTCGGTGAAGCCTGCTGAAAAAGTGAGGAAATCTAACATAGTTATTTTAATGGTTTAACAGTTTACGTATATCGTTAAGTTTGGGTTTCAGACGGTTACAGTGCAGCTGGTCGTTGGTGAGAGCCGAACCTATGACGTACTTGGAGAATCCGTGGGGCTTGATGCGCAACTGGCGCAACAGGGCGAGTATGGGCGAAGGCACAAGCCCGTCGCGCTTCAGCTCGATGATGACGATGTCGTCCATGAAGCGGTAGTTGTTGGTCACCAGATTATGAAAGCGCAGGTTCAGGTCGATGGTCAGCCGCTCGGTCTTTCCCTTGTTGACCAGCGTTATCCGGTCGAAGCGGTTCTCAAGCTGCTTGCTGAGGTCTGCCGGGTCATAGCGCAGATGCTCATGCAGGAAGGGCTCGAACTGTGGATTAAGAATAGAGAACTGTGCCTGATTCTCGGGATCGAAATCATTGAGCGCCACACGTTTCTTCTTTGTTCGTCCACGGTTGTTCTTGGTCTTCACCTCCAGGAAGTTCAGGTGAGAGTCGACGTATGAACGGACACGCAGCTTCTGGCGGTTGGTATGCCCCGTCTCGTGTACGGTGTACATATTACAGTCGGGCGTATCGAAGTAGACGGTGTAGTAGGCCGCCATATTGGCGCCGTCTATCGTCTGGGCATAGTAGTCTGCCTGTGCCAGGGTTAAGAGACGTTCCAGCATGGGCCTCGTCGTGACGAACTTCGTGTCGGTACGGTTCATCAGACGAATGCCGCTCATCTCGTCCAGCGTGATGGGGTCGTAATGACTGAGGATATCTTTCATGCGTTTCGCCGGTTTTATTTGTTTGACGATGCAAATTTAAGGTATTTACCGCAATCAGACAAATAAAATCGGCGAAACGCGTAATACTTTCAGCGAATCTTACAAAAAAGAGGCCGTCAGAAAAGAATCTGCTACTTAATCTTCGGCTTCAGCTCGTCGGGCGAGTCGTTGGTAAACATGTTCACCGGCGGTGCCTGCCGGGTGTAGAAGTGGCCGATGACATCGGGCGTCAGCGTCAGCGTGGGCTGGAAGTCGTCGCTCTGCATGTAGGCCATGATGGCATGGCGCATCTGGCGGGCCACGGGGCGCTTGTCGAGCTGGCTGCTGATGTCCATCGTGGTCATGAGCAGACGGCCCTTCCCCACCCTGGCCTCAATGAGCATGCCAAGCTTGCGCGAGACATGCCACGTGTCGATAGGCTGAATAGGTGGCTGGTAGTCGGCCGGCAGTTCCATGAGGTTCATCACCTGTGCACGGTTCAGCAGTTCCCACCAGTTCAGGTTCGACCAGTCGTCGGTGGGGAAGTCGTACTTGAAGAGCGGGTGCTGCTTGTCGATATAGGCGCCGGTGGTGTGTGGCGGCCTCATCTTAAACCACGACGTGTTCCAGAATACGGGCAGGTAGCTCTGCTTGACATCGCTGCCCAGCGTCACCTTGCCAGCAGCCGTCAGCAGCACGCAGCCGCCTTTCTTCAGCACCTTCAGCGCCTTGTCGTCAAGGGAGTCAGCCTCATAGATTACCTGATTATTTTTTTCATTATTAATTATTTCATTATTCATTAGCGAAGCGCCCGGGTACACCCAGAAGTCCCAATGGTTTTGGATGCGTGGGGCCAGCTTCACGGTCAGCGTCAGCTTGGTGGGGCGCTTGATGCTGTCAAGCGGGAATTTGACCGTGCCCAACGAGATGTTCTTGCCCATGGGAAGCACGCCCTGCGAAAGCCCGCCTCCGGCCAGCACGCGCAGACTGTCGTCGCTGATATAATAGACGGCCTTGACATCGCCCACGTTGGTGCAGAAAGCATTGTAGGCCTCAACAGGAACAGTCAGCTGCTCGTCGTTGGTGTAGACGAACTTCGGGAAGCGGGCCAGCGCCACCAGCGGAGCGCAGAACTCCGTCCAGTCACGGGCAGTGCAGTAGCCCTTCTCCCGCCAATGGACATTAAGCGGACCTACCAGGGCCGTACCCTGACCGCTGTAGTCGTTGAGTCCCAACAGCTGGAAGCCGGCATAGTCCTTGGTACGCAGGTTACGCTCTATCTCATACTTATAGCAGAGCACCTGCAGGCGGCCGCTGGCCATGAGAAACTTCTCGGCCTGCGATGCCATGCCATTATCACGCAGCAGGTCGCGGAAAATCTCAAAGTTGCGGGCCTTATAGGCACCCGTGTACTGGGGCAGCTCCTTGAAGTCGGGGAAGGCACACCACTGACCTTTCTCATGGGTGATGACGGGCGACTGGTTGGGCACGGTGTCCTTGTAGTTACGCGGGAAGAGAATGCCCTGATAGTAGTCATCGGCACTGCCGGGGGCCTGACGGTCCCAGTCCAGTCCGCGTGCGCCGCCCTTGACATGGAAGTCGGAGCCGCCGTCCCAAGCCCAGCCGCCGCCCACGCTGGCACCGGCATAGATTTTCGTCGGGTCGTACTTCTTCATCTCCTTCACCCAGTCATTGCAGTAGGTCACCCAGTCGCCGGCGGGCTCGTTGCCTGCCGCCATCATCAGGAACGAGGGGTGATGGCCATACTCGTCGATGATACGCTTCGACTCCTCCAGCAGATACTGGTCAATCTTCTGACCGCGACGCAGGCGCACACCGTGGTTGGGCCACGACGGGCCTTCCGGCTGCAAATAGAGGCCCAGCTGGTCGGCGGCGGCAAAGGCAGCCTCCGGCGGGCAGTAGCTGTGGAAGCGGATGTGGTTCAGTCCATACTCCTTGCACTTACGGAAGATGCGCATCCACTCGTCCTCGTCGGTGGGCGGATAGCCCGTCTCAGGGAAGCAGCAGTTCTCTACCGTACCGCGCAGGAAGAGCGGACGGTTGTTAAGCATCAGCTGACGCCCCTCGACACGGATGTCGCGCAGGCCGAACTGCGTCTCATAGATGTCACTGCCAGCCTCAACGGTGAGGCGGTAGAGCACCGGATTAAACTCATCCCACAGCGGGAGGCCGTCAATGGGAAACTGGAACTTCAGCTTGCTGCTGAGAGCCTCCACCTGCTGCATGCCGACGACTTTTCCACCCTGGCGGCCGTTCAGCAGGCGGACGGTGGCGTTCACCCAGTAGTCGTAGATGGGGAAGATGCGCACACCACCGACATGGTTCTCTAACTGCACCTCAACGGTGACGGTCTGCTTCGCCAGGTCGGGCTGCACGCTGACACGCCTGATATTGAGTTTCTTCCACTGTGCCTGCAACTCCAGTCGTCCTGTGATGCCATTCCAATTGCCCTGCGTCTGGTCGGTCACGCTATGAGAGTCCTGTCCCACGCAGACATTCTCAATGCCATTATAGACGCGGATGGCAATCTCGTTTGACTCACCAAACTTCAGGTGGTCGGTGATGTCGTAGCGGTGTGGCGTCGACAGACTCATCTGCCGGCCTATCTCGCTACCGTTGACATAGGCTTTGGTCTCTATATGGGGACGCTCCAGGAAGAGTGTCACACGACGGTCGCGCCACTCACGCGGCACGTAGACCTTGCGACGATACCAGGCTGCACCGACGAAGTGCTTCTCAGGCGTCAGGAAGAACGGGAACTTCATCTGACCCTCCACACGGTACTTCTCCATGTAGGGGTTGAAGTAGAACGACGAGTCGTAGAGCGAGCCCGTCCACTGCGTACGCACACTGACAGGATTGCCCTTGTCGTTGGTCAGCATGGAGCCGGGCAACATCACATAGTCATCGTAAGCAGCAGGTGTCCCGTCGCTGACGGCAAAGTCCCAGGCTCCCTCTAACGAGATGTAGTCCTGCGCTGCAGCGCTGCTAATGAATAATGAACAGAGAATAAAGAATAAAGATGAGCGGCAGAGTTTCTTCATGGGGCTATAGTCCGTTAGAGGTTATTTCCACTTTCCTAACACTTTCGCCCGGCGTAGTGTCGGCCTCGCCAGGCATGTAGACAGGGGCACCGGCCTGCCAGGGCAGGATGTGCAGCTCCAGCTCTGTCACGTCCTCAGGCAGTCGCCAAAGACCATAGAGGAACGGACGGCCATACTGGAAGTTGTCTGCAATGACCTTTCCATCGGCATAGAGACGGGCACAGTCACCCTGATAGGTGATGCTGAGCAGCCGCTTGCCAGCACGCTGGTCGCCTGGCACGGCAATCTTATAGACGGCGGCCTGCTGCCAGTCAGCCTCCTGAGGAGCCTCGGCCACCTTGGCCTTTCCCTTGACAATCGGGCGTAGCGCACCGGCCTCCTTCACCTTGGTGAAGCTGACGGTCTGGGCTATGGCAGCCTGCTCCACCTTGTCAAGGAACAGCTGCTCAGCCTCCTGCTGGGTGAGCAGGTACACATTCTGATAGACAGGCTTGGCCAGACCACGCGGCTTGACATGCTTCAGCGTCTTACCGTCCTGCATGGCAATGGTTGCGGGTATGCCCTTCACCTGCATCAGGTAGACCTTGCCGTCGCGGCGGGCCACCAGCTGCGCCGTGGCATACCTGATGCCCTCGATGCCCACAGGGAAGATGGCCATGCAGCCGGCGGGGACGGTCAGCTTGGGCAACGTCACGCCACAGGCCGACAGGCTGACATTCTTCTTGGCCGACAGGTTCTGCAGGCGCTCGTAGTTGTTGACGAAGATAAAGCCACTGCCGTCCTTCGACCTGACGGCCCAGCGCAAGCCGCTGTCCTCGCCCCGCTTCAGGTCTTGCTTGGCGGGGAAGGTGGCCTCCATCGGTGCCAGCAGTCCGCCAAAGTCCTGCATAAAGAGATGCAGGGGGCGCAGACGGTAGTACTGCGGATAGGTCTGGCCAAACTCGCCCAGCGGCGCCTGGAAGTCGTAGGTCAGCTGCGGCAGGTCGTTGTTGGCCGTGCCGAGGGTGCGCTGCGTCTCGTTCAGGGTGATGCCCGTCGTACTCTCAGGGTTGGTGCCGCCGTGGTACATGTAATAGCCCAGGAGGTTGGAGCCTGAGCCCAGCTTCACCAGTGCCATGGCATAGGTGTCGTCGGTATAGATGAACGGACGGCGATGGTAGGCCGTAGCCATGCCGCCTCCCAGTTCGCAGGTGAAGTAGGGATACTGCTCGTCGCCCTTGTTCACCTTTTCCTCCTGCTTGCCCAGCAGGTCGGTGCCAATGGCCGTCGACGAGCGGAACCCCTTGAAGTTGAAAGCCTTGTAGTAGTTGCCCACACACGCCTTCGTTTCCTTGTCCCAGAAGCCGTCGGCATAGTCGCCATAGAGGGGCAGCATCTCGCCGAAGGGCACGGGCTTCGACAGTTCGGGCCAGCCGGTACGGGTGTAGAAAGGCAGGTCGAAGCCTATGCCGAGGGCAATCTTCTTGAGTGCCATCAGGTAGTCGCCTGAGCCGCGATACTCATTATCAAACTGGGCTGCCATGACGGGGCCGCCGTCCTTCCACTGCAAGCCCTGCACCTGCGTAAAAATCTGGCGGTAGAGCCTCTCAGCGCAACTGAGAAAGGTCTTGTCCTGCGAGCGCAACTTGCAGCCCTTGGCAAACATCCAGTCGGGAATGCCGCCATTGCGCACCTCGCCGTGACAGAACGGTCCCAGGCGCAGCACGACAGGCACGTCCTGCTCCTTACAGATTTCCAGGAAGCGGCGCAGGTTGCGCTGTCCGTCCCAGCGGAAGATGCCCTCCTGCTCTTCCACGTGGTTCCAGAAGACGTAGGTGGCAATGACAGTGACGCCACCCTCCTTCATCTTGCGCACCTCGTCGGCCCATTCTGCCGCAGGAATACGCGAATAGTGTACCTCGCCCATCACGGGGCAGACACGCTGACCGTCAATCATCAGACTGTAACGGTCCCACGTCACCGGCTTACCAAAATCTGCGGCTCCAGCCTCCACACCTGTCAGCAAGGCCAGAAAGCCTGCCAACACCAATTTCAAGTATTTCATCATTTTCGTTAGTTCATGTTACTGATTATTCTTCTGCTCCATCGCCATCAGCGAGCGGAAAGCCTGCGTTCCATAGTGGTTGATGTCGAGTTTCTCAACCTCAGCCAGATAGCGTTCAGCGTGCTCAAGGTCAGCAAGGCCGTAGTAGCCCAGAGCCAGCATATAGAGACAGTGGATGCGGTTCTTCACGTCGAGCGAGTCCTCCCAGATGAGCAGGTCGGGCAGCGACACGGCGAAATAGTCCATGGTCTGCTGCTCAAAGATATGCTGCTTACCGTAGTTCACAAGCTTGTAGAACCGTCCGTTGGCCTCGCCCTGGCGTCCGAGCTTCAGCAGTGCCAGTCCCTGATAGAAAATCTTGTCGGGCTTGGCATCGTTGTAGTACATGGCGGCGGCAGGCTCCTGCGGTCCCTTCGTAGCCTCCTCCCAGCACTCAGCGGCCTTCGCCATATCGCCCAACTGTTCGTAGGCAACTCCCAAGAGGTAGTAGAAGTCGTTCTCCTGAGCACCATACAGCTTACCTTCGCCCAGATGATGCGGATATTCGAGGCATTCGTTTAGCAAGTCTATCGCATGTTGAATGGCTAAAGTCTCCACTCCCCTCTCCCTCGGAGAGGGGCCGGGGGTGAGGCTTTGTTTAGCCAACTCCACCCGACAAATCTGGTATTGTGCTGGCACCTTGCCTTCGCCACCCTCCCAGGGATGGAACTGGTGGGCATCGAGTTTCTGCATCGCCTCTTCGTAGTGTCCCAACTGATTGAGCAGGGTTATCTCTTCTAAAACGAGGTCGTCGCGCTGCTGTATCAGCTCGGGGTACTGCTGCAGATGGTCTAAGCGGAACTGGTGGGGCTTTTGCAGGCGGCGATAGAGCTGGTCGAGCTCCATGAGCACGCGGGCATCGGTCTTGTCGAGACTGAAGGCACGCTCCATCAACAGGAGGGCCTCCTCCTGACGGTCCTGCTTGTTAAAGCGGGCCAGGGCCAGATTGCGCCAGACAGTGGGGAACTGCGGGTCAAGCTCGGCAGCACGCTCCCAGTTCCCGACGGCCACGTCATACTGGCGAGCGCCATAGAACAGACAGCCAAGATAGTAAGAGGCACGGGCTCCGTCAGGGTTCAGTACCTTGGCACACTCCAGCGCAAGCACATCCTCCAGGCGGTTGGGGAAGCAGTAGGCGCTATCCACCCGCTCAGCCTCCTCAAACGTAGCGTTGGCAGCCACCACATCGCCTATGCTGGCCTGTGCCCAACCTATATAGTAATAAGTCATAGGATGCTGCCGGGCATCGTCCATCTGTAACACGTCCATCATCGTCTGCCACTGGCCGGCCTGTGCATAGTCAAGTGCCAGCTCATGGTAGTTATACACATTGCCGTGCATCAGCTGGACCATCTTCTTCAGCGGTTCGTCGCTACCGGTGAGCAGGTGTTCTTCCATCATGCAGCCATAGTTGAAGCGGTCTATCTTGTACGACTCATTCATCCAAGCTAACGCCTCATCCTGATGTCCCAGCTGACGCAGGATGGTTGCCTTCAGAGCACGCGCCTTGTGGTTGTGGCTGTTGAAAATCAGGCTGCGCTCCACCTCGTCGAGAGCATCCGCCAAACGGCCGTCGCCCAAGCTGATACAGGCTGCCTCGAAATAGCCGGCATCGGCCCATGCCTTGCTCCATGTTGACTTCCAAAAGAGCTGATAGGCCTCTGCCTTCTTATTCTGATACTTCAGCGACAGGGCCAGATTGAACAGCGGTTCGCCGTCGTAGGGATTGGGATTGCGTTTCTGCCACACCTTCACAGCCCGGCGCAGATAGTTCTCAGCCTTGGCAAAACGGCCGCGACGCAGATACCACAGTCCGGTCTGGTTCAGGCAGCGCACATTGTAAGGGTCACGGCGTAACGCCTCCTCATAGTAGTCGAGAGCGCTCCAAGTAGCGTGGCGATACTGCTCCAGATGCAGACCCGTCAGGTAGAGCTGATCCACGGTCTTCGTTTCCTCTGGAGACAAGGCAGCCTCGGCGGCATCGGGAATGGGACGAATCTCGTCGGGTTCGGCGTGCCAAAGAAGAGCCTCACCCCCAGCCCCTCTCCGAGGGAGAGGGGAGTTTTGTGTTTTGCTGATGGTAAAGGTCAGTTCATTGAACTTGGCTCCCTTCACGTCGACCGTCTCTGTCAGCACCGTCTCGGGAGACAGCGTTACCACCTTGTTATAATACTCCTCACCGTTGTCATGCTTCAAGATGATGCGCGCCTCCTGCTTCGACGTAGCCATCACCTTAAAGGTAACTACGCTCTCCCCTCCTTTCGGGAGGGGCTGGGGATGGGCTTCTATGTTGAAGATAAAGTCCTTCGTGGCCTGCTTCACCACACCCAGCTCGCGGTAGGGCATGAAGTACTGCACAAACTGCTTCTCCTCGTAGGGCATGAGCCACGTGAAGTCGGGCTGGTTCTCGGTGTAGACTCCGGCCATCAGCTCAATGTAGGGACGGAAGCCAGACTCTCCATCATCTGTCAGGTTACGGTCCCAGGCACGTCCGAAGTCACCGTTGCCCCATGTCCACTGCTTCTTGCCGGGCGAGAAATGGTTCGAGGCCACATGCAGCATACCGGCCTGTGTATCGTTCTCGTAGCCGCCCTCGAAATTGTACTTGGAGTTGACGGCCATATAGGAGGTAGGCACCTTGATGTTGCGGTAGTTGGAGATGTCGACACCGGCAGAGTAGTCCATCTTATAATAGGTACCCGTGGCAATGGGGAACGACGAGACGGCACGCTTGCCATGGTCGAAGACGGCATTCACGTCTGGCGGGAACACACTCTGGTACGCATCGTTCACCTCTACGGCGGGGTTGGCCCACCAGAGGAAGGTCTGCGGCAGGTTGGTGCGGTTCGACACACGTCCCTGAATCTCCAAGTAGGCACAGCCCGGACGCAGGGTAAAGCCCGCCATGCCTTTCTGATGGAACATGCGCTCCATCTCGTTCACCCACACGGTGATGCTTCCGTCCTCGTTCTCCACGATGTCGCAGTCGACGGGCAGATAGGTCGACGGGCGGTGATGCTGCGGCCAGTTAAACTCAATGCCGCCGGAAATCCACGGACCGGTGAGGCCGACGAGCGCCGGTTTGATAACATGGTTGTAGTACACGAAATGGCGTTCGCGGATTTTGTCGTAAGCCATCTGGATGCGGCCGCCCAGCTCGGGCAGTATCATCACTTTGACATACTCGTTCTCAAGCCACACGGCCTGCCACTCATGGGGTGTCGGCTCATTGGCTATCGACTCCACGACGGGATAGGGGTACACTACCCCACTCGACCCCTGATACACACGTTTCTCCAAGAACATCGGGTTCTTCTCTGCCTTCCCAATCTCATACGTCGGGATGGTCACAATTTCTCTCCAAGCTTTTATCATCTTATTGACCCTAAGTTAGGCATTTGTTAGTTCTTTTTCTAATTCTTCTAATGACTTACCCTTGGTTTCAGGACAGTTTCTGAACAGGAACATAAAGGCACAGATGCAGATGCCGCTGTAAATCCAGAACGTACCACTCGACCCCAAGGCGGCGTTCATCGACGGAAACGAGAACGTCAGCGTGCAGCAACCCACCCACAGGGCAAACGTGCAGGTGGCCATGGCGATGCCGCGCACACGATTGGGGAAAATCTCGGCCAGCAGCGTCCACGTTACAGGCCCCAGCGTCATGGCATACACCGAGATGGCTGCTACCACCAGCGCTACCATCATCACACCCTTCACCTCGAAGAAATAGCAGGTGCCCAAGGTCAGATAGATGAGTCCCAAGCCTCCGGCCCCAATCAGTATCAGCGTCCGGCGGCCCCACCGCTCGATGGTGTACAGGGCAACAATGGTAAACAGCACGTTGGCAATGCCCGTAATAACGATGTTGATAAACATACCGTCGACATCAAAGCCTGCACCGACGAAAATCTCCTGGGCATAGTTGAAGATGACGTTCGTGCCGCACCACTGCTGGAACACCGCAATGACAAGGCCAAGAATGAGCACACGCGAATACCTCGACTGCATCAGCTCCTTTAGTCCCGCCTCCTGTCCCTTATGCTGCGACCCCGTCGCAGCCTTTAACTTCAAATAAACCGGCGACTCCGGAATGAAGAAGCTCATCACGAGGAACAATGCTGCTGGCAGCGTCTCGGCCCAGAACATCCAGCGCCAGCCCCACTCCACGTTCCACGCCTGGCTTTCAGCAACGGTGGTATCGCGGGCCAGCAGCATATTCACAATCTGTGCGCCAAGGATACCCAGCACGATGGTCATCTGGTTCAGCGACACCATACGGCCGCGAATCTCGGTGGGACTGACCTCGGCAATATACATCGGTGCCAGGGCCGACGCCACGCCGATGCCGACGCCACCAACGAAGCGCGCAATATTAAATAAGGTGAAGTCGTCGAACAAGCCTGTGCCTATGGCACTCACCGTAAACAGCACCGCCGACACCATCAGCAGCGGCTTGCGCCCCCAGCGGTCGGCAGCAGCACCGGCCACCATGGCTCCCACCAGACAGCCCACCAGGGCCGTGGTCATGGCCACGCCCTGCATCAAGGGTGAGTCGCCGATACCGAAATACAGCTCATAGAACGGCTTGGCGCCGCCAATCACCACCCAGTCGTAGCCGAAGAGCAGTCCGCCCATGGCCGACACGCAACAAATAAAATAGACAAATGCCTTACTGTCTCGCATTGTTTGTAGGTTTTTAGTTTCTTTTCCGGCTGCAAAGGTAATCAAAAAATCCTACACAACAAATGGAGAATTAACACGAAAAACATGGAGAATATTACTATCCGCGCTTTGAGGACGAGGATAACAAACCCGTTTAGATTAAGTCATCCTCCAAACACTGCATAGTGGCATTGTAGGTGTAATTCAATATTGAGCCGTCCATAATCCGTACAATGATGGTGTCGACAACATTCAGGGGGACAATAAACCATTCTTTAGGTTCATGTGGCTCTCCGTCGTCATCAATCACAGTAACGTGGAATTGGACTGGTTTCAGAATCTGATGAATCATATCCTCAAACTTCTGACTATGCAGATTGACCACCTTATACGTAGCCTCTATCTTGACAGGGGCCATCAGGTAAGTCGGCTCATGCGCTGCATTTGCTATGCGTTCCTCAACAGGGTTTGTAGAATAGCCAATTTTATAGAGATTCTTCTGTTCCTTAATGTCTGGGTTATCAGATAGAGAGCTCAACACATAAATAAAGCCTGTCACTTTATCCTCTGATGTGATGTCATCATTAGTAAAAAATTTAGGCTTTCAGGTTCTTTATCATCTGCAATGCAGCCGCCATCTCCCTGACTTTGGGGTCAGGATGGCTGATGTCAGGCAGCCGTCCGTCATGTTCCGCCACGTATTGCTTCAGTGGTCCTTTGAAGATGGTGATAGCCTGATCCGGCGTCAGGTCGAACTTCTGTTCTGCTATCGTGTCCAGGATAATCTTCAGTGTGGGTGCATCTACCGACTTCGACAACACCTCGTATGCTCTTTGGAAAGGATTGATGGTGTCTATCAGATTGATGCTCAACCTGTCGATATTGACAAACCTGTTGGCTATCTTGATGAGTCTGTTGCCCTCACTTTCCTGTTCTTCGTTGCTTGAAATGTCAATAGGATTTCCCTTATCGTCCACAATATCGTTACCTTTTATCATGATATCAAGCAATACGTGCTGGCGAACCTCCTCTACTTCGTCTTCCGAAAAGTCTGGAAAGCGTTCGCGTATCACTTTTGGAACCAAGTGCTGGGTGATGGTCTCTGCCGTTGTTGAACCGCTGATGGCTTTCACCACCGACTCGTCTTGCAGAATGGCAGCCTTCAAGTCATCCAGTTGCTCTTGCACAATGAGTTTGGTCTTCTCGCTTGACAGCGGTTTTAGCCCCTCAACAATCAATGTTCGCTGTCCATTCTCCCCTCCTCCGGAGGGGTCGGCGGAGGTTTTGAAGTGCCAGCTGGGTGCCATCACCTGCTCCATCAGCAGCGAGGCCGTGATGGCTTTCAGAAAGTCGTTCACAGCCACTTTTACATCGCTCTGCTCAGCATCAGGCATCGCTATCATATTGGTAAACCTGGCAGTATCCTTACCCTTACAGTCGCGTGTGCAGCGCCCGATAATCTGGATGACCTCTGTCAGCGAGCCACGCACACCGATGGTCAGACAAACCTCGCACCACTGCCAGTCGAAGCCCTCTTTGGCAGTACCCAGTGCAATGATAATGTCCATATCCTCTCTGTGCTTCATACGTTGCAGATAGCCCTGCACCATGTTGCGCTCCTTCTGGTCATCCTCTACCAGGTCGGCCACCTTCAGCAGTCTTCCATCCACAGTCCTGACACTATAGATGCCCGTATTGTAGTCTTTCTGCTCCACCGTGCCTATTGCCTTCATAATTTCCTCCGTCTCAGCATATTTGCCAATACCTGTCGAGGCTCTGGCATTCACGCTCGGAATATGGATGATGGTTTTCTTCGTGGTGTCCAGCACCTCACGGATATGGTCCAGATAGTTGCCATGATAGAAATGATAACCCAGCACCAGGTTTTTCAGATACTTGTAGCCGTTCAGTTGCTGATAGTAGTTATAGGTAACGGGATAGAACCGGGCCTCGTCCTCTACTCTCAGCACGGGTATGCCGTCGCCGCGGAAGTACGAACCCGTCATCGCCACGATATGCCCCGTAGAGTTATTCATCACGCGTCGCACCACATCACCCAGATTCGAGTTGGTGTCAGCCGAGGTATGGTGAAATTCATCGATAGCCAGGAGCGTGTCGTTGAAATCCTCGTCAGGTATCTCCTTCATGCCATTGCGCAGCGTGGCGTGGGCACACACCAGAATCTTTGTTCTCGACTGACGGAAGAATTCTATGAATCGGCCTTTCTTGTCTTTCTCGTTCTTCACGTCCGTCAGGTTGAAGTAGGGAGCCACCTCCCAGTCGGCAAAGAATCCGTAGGGCCTCAGTTTCGTGTTCTGGAACGAGCGTCCGATGCTCTTTTCCGGCACCGCCACCACCACCTTCTTCAGTCCCTGGTGCACCAGCTTGTCCAAAGCGATGAACATCAGCGCACGACTTTTGCCCGATGCTGGCGGAGCCTTAATCAGCAGGAAACGCTTCTGCCGGGCCTCGTAAGCCTTGGCCTGCATCTCACGCATACCCAGAGCGTCGGTGGCTGTTGCTTCGCCTGTCTGCTGGTAGCGTATGTCAACGATGTTATTGCAATTTTGTTCCATATTTGTTTGTCGTTTCTATTTTTATTCGTATCTTTGCAGTGAGAAATCTATTATTTGAATTATGAACGGAAGAGAAAACACCTCACAGTCGCCTGTCAACAAAATTTATTGGGACACGTTGAAGGACTTGAACGACACAGATAAGATGAAATTGGTAGTCATGCTAACGAGTTCTGTAGTATATAAAGAGGAGCCAGAAATGCCTGTTTTAACAAAAGAAGAGCGTAAACGTGATTTAATGTCTTTGGCTGGCTGTTGGAAGGACGACCCAGAAGATGCTGCCCGAATGGAAGCAGCCATTAAGGATGGCCGTAAGAATGAGTTTATGCGTGACATCAATCTGGATGACTGATGGAAAAGTATCTCCTTGACACCTGTACATGGATTGAGTTCTTTCATGAACGCCATGGAGTGAAAGAACATGTGGAAGCCATGGATCCTGACCAACTTTTTGCTTCTGAGGTAACATTGGCTGAACTGACATACGGGGCCATCAATAGTAGCGACTACGAGCGTCACATCAAGGAGCCTAAACGCCTGCGTCGTGATGTAACCGTTTACCCTATCAGCGACGTGTTTGAGGAGTACGGACATATACGTTGTGCTTTAAAGAAAATCAAGAAAGACCTCGACAAAGAGGTCGGACAGTTCGACATGCTTATCGGCGCGACCGCACTCCACTATGGCTTGACTGTCGTAACAGACAATATCAAGCACTTCAGCCTGATGCCAGGTATAAAGTGTGAGAACTGGGTAGAGCGGTAATCCTTTCATACTATTTCTTCGTCTGTTGACTGGCGCTCACTGTCAAATGGTTGGTGCTCACCACCATTTTTTCATACAACTTAAATAGGCACTCCAGGCGGGCTTCGTCTGAGGCGAAGGGATAGCCTGGATAGCAGCTTTCTACGATATCATCCAGTTTGGCGTGAGCCTCGCGCAAGTCCTGCGGCATCGTGTCGGGGTCGTACAGGTCAGCCAGCGTCTTGTCGGGATAGAACTCGCGAGTCACCAGCACGTTCTCTGCCGCCTTTTCTATCTCCGCTTTCTTTTCGGCAGAGATCTTGGGGAAGGGGAAGGTGTTGTAGCAGAGTTGGGCGGAATAACGGTAATCGGTCTTAAGACGGCCACCAACGGTTCTTACCCATACCATGTGTAGCTTGCTCGTGAGAATGCCAAAGAGCCAAGTAGGTGCATCGTATAGAGCAAAAGCAGAATCCGAAACGACATCTTTCTCATTCAAATACCCCATAGGTATATATTCTCGATTTCATCTTAATCGCCGCAATACGTCATTTTTGGACGCTTACAGCTCGTGTTCTAAACATCTCACCTTTCAGACACGCCGAATAACTGCTAATGCTGTTATTGTTTACCAACGAAAATCATACCGCTCCCCCCTGCGCTCAGGGAATCCTGCACCATCACTTGCGTCCCTGCAATTCTTCGCGTGGCAAAGAAAGGCAAGCGGCAAGCAAGCAGCGCTCGAACGATGGTGCATTCAGCAATACTTGGCGCAAAGTTACTCATTTTTTTCGACTTTGGCAAAGGATTTCAGAAGAAATTATGCTTTGGAGATGCAACAAAAGGTTACTTAGAAGACCGCCCCGTATATATAGGGAAAAGGGAAAACAACCCTCACCTCTGACACCCAAACTGATTATCAGATACTTACACGGTTTTTACTAACACCCAAGGTGACACCCAAGGTGACACCCAAGGTGACACCCAAGGTGACACCCAAGGTGACACCCGAAGTAACGCTCAGAGGCTGGCTCGCTGGAAAATCCCGGCCTCTCATACTTGCGAGAGGCCGGGATTTTCTGACGAGAGGCTGGGATTTTCCGGCGAGAGACTGGCAGACGGGTGTGCCTTCGGGTGCCACCCAGAGCATACATCCCTCACCCAAATGCACGCTGATTACCAGCGTGTTATGCCGTTGGGTGTCAGAGGTGAGGGTTAAAAACTAAGTATTAGTAATAGGGACAACAAGGAAATGATAATTCCCATATTCCCTGATTCCTTAGAATAAATGAACTATAGAATTTGGTGAATTGAAGAAAAAAGACTATTTTTGTCGCCGCTATGAAGGAAGGATTCACCGGTGAGCGCAGCATTGTGCTGCCTCCCATGACCATTGAGACGGAACGGCAGGACCCGCTGGTGTCGAGCCTCTACATCACCGACATCGGCTACTACCCCCATGCCGACGGCCATCGGCGTGAGCGGCGGGAGCCCATCGGTGAGTATGTGCTCATCTACTGCATTGAGGGGCAGGGATGGTATGAGGTGAGGGACAGAAGATATGAGGTGAGGGCAAACCAGTTCTTCATACTGCCGGCCAACGAGGCACATACCTACGCTGCCGACAGCAGGCAGCCCTGGACCATCTACTGGATACACTTTACGGGCGACCATGCCGACATCTACAGCGAAGGACTGCTGACGCCGCACGACATACGGCCGGCACTGAACTCGCGTATCAGCGAGCGCCAGCACGTGTTCGAGGAGATCTTTTCGACCCTGGAGCACAGCACCGACCGCGAGTCGCTGCGCTATGCCTCATCCCTGCTTCACTACTATCTGGCCACGATGCGCTACCTGAACCACTACCGCCATCAAGACAGCGCCTCATGCAGCGACGTTGTGACAGCCTCACGCCACTATATGCAGGAGAACCTGGAACGCAGGCTAACCCTCGCCGACCTGTCACGCTTTGCCGGCTACTCTCCCAGCCGATTCTCCGCACTCTTCCGCCAGCAGACGGGTGAGAGTCCGCTGAACCACTTCAACCGTATGAAAATAGAACGCGCATGCCTGTTGCTCAAGACCACAGACATGCGCATTAATCAGATATGCCATAAAGTAGGCTTTGACGACTCCTACTACTTCTCGCGCCTGTTCAAACAGCTGATGGGACTGTCGCCGAAACACTATCGCGCCTCATGCCAGTAAGACGACAAGGAGAGGTCTTACCTGACCACCATCTTACGACCGCTCTTGATATAGAGGCCGGGGCTGGCGGTTGACGTCACACGCTGACCGGAGAGGGTGTAGAAGACATTATCGGCTACACGCTGACAGGCAGCGGAGCCTACCCCCGTGGGTAGCGGCGCACTCAGGATTTCCACCAGCTGAGCCACAATACCCTTCACGTCGCCATAGCCGTTGAGCATCAGGTCGCAGGCCAGCGTACCGTTGCTGTAGTGGTTATGGTCGGTGAAGCACTTGATGATAGCCTGGGCGGCAGCATCCTTGCTGGCATAGCCGTTCTTGGCGTAGTCGGCCACATAGGCATTGAAGGCGGCATCGGCATTCTTGCCTATCTCCACAAAGCCTAAGTAGTTTTCGTCTTTCGTCTTACGCTGGGAGGCTACACGGCGCACGATGGTCTCGTAGCTGTCACGGCGATAGCTGTCAAAGGAGTTGGTTGACGCATTATAGCCCGAAGCATAGTTGCTGACGGCACCGTGGGGGGTATAGCTGTTGATGATAATCTGTGCCCCGAGAGCCTCGGCAGCATTGAGGTAGTAGTTCATGTCGGCCTCATAGCTGGTACCCATACCGTTGGTACCATTGTTGCCAAACATGAGGATGTCGCCGGGATAGATGTCGCGCAGCACGGCGGCCAGCTTGCCCTGTGTGTAATAGGTTGAGAGGTTACGGCCACCCGCACCTTTATTCAGGAAGCTGCAGAGTTCGTCCAGCTCAGGATAGGTGCTGCCGACGAGATTCTTCAGACGGTAAGCCCACGAGCCGTTGTTGGCAGAGGTGGAGTCGCCGATGTGGTGAACCACACGCTTCTGGCGTTTCTGGCGCTTGGCCTGCTTGGTGATGGTGACCTGTGCCAGACGGGCCACATGGGTAGCGTCGGCATTGGCCACACGCAGGTCGATGACGGCTGTCGTGGCAGGAATGGTGAAGGTGGCGGTAGTCATGGTGGTGCTGTTGCCCAGCTCGTAGCCAGCCAGGTCGCTGTTGATGTAGCCCGTGGTGAGCACGCCCTGATAGGTGATTTCTACGGAATAGAAGTCGCCCTTGTTAGCCTTGAAGTCAAACTCCATAGCCCCTTCCAGATAGTCTGTCGTGGCATCGGTGGCCGACGGTGTACCACCGGCCGTGACCGTGCCTCGCTTCATGCCGTAGCCACTGGTAGCATTGTAGGCCGTTGAGGCATCTACGGCAGTAAAGCCGTCGGCGACGGCATCGTCGGCACTCGTTCCGAAGTCAAACTTCATGCCGTGGATATTCACCCTGACAGACTTCGACAGCTCTTCGCCCTTGCTGTTCTTGCCGGTGGCACGGATGGTCAGCAGGACGGGCGAGGCCGTAGCACCGACAGAGAGCACGCCCGTGGCAGGGTCGAAGCTGATGCCGTCGGCCTTGAAAGCGCTGACACCGTCCTTGTCGTAGGCAGCCAGCGTCACGGTATTGTCCACGGTGTTGCCCTCGCCGTCGATGACGATGGCAGCAAAGCGGGCGGTGGCCGTCTCAGCGGCATCCAGGGGTATGGTCATGCTTGTCGAACTTTCAGTAAACTTAATACCTTCGGCCGACGAGGTGAGGCTCAGTTCAATCGTCTTGGTGGTGCCGCCTATGCTCACCTGGATGGTGACAGTGCCGGCCTCGGCGGTCTCTGAGAGTGTGACGGTGGCCTTATGGGAGTCAGCAGCCTGGGGCGTGATGGTGACAGACTGCCGCATATCCTCCTCCAGCACGGTCCACGTTGCCAGGCCGGTGATGGGATAGCCATCCTTGTCGGCAATGGCAACGCTCAGGTTGGCCGACTCCTTGTTGGGGATGGAGAGCGTGGCTTTGTCTGTCTGCAGCACAAAGCTGTCTGTAGCAGGCTGCGGCAGGAAAGCCTCATACGCCGCCATATCGACAGCCCCGCTGTTGGAGTTGCCCATGCCCACACTGAAAAAAGTGGGCGACGATGTCTCAGTCCAGGCAACCACGTCAGTCTGGCCTAACAGCTGTCCGCTCTGGTCATAGACCATCGCATAGCAGGTCTCGCTGGACTTGTCGGCCGACAAGACGACATCGTACCATGTGCCGGTGGTGAACTTTACGGCAGCAGCGTCGCTGGCCACCGCCGTGCCATTCAGCGTGATAGCAGAACCGTCGAAACTGAGGCTCACCGGACAGGTATAGTTCTTGTTAAGCCAGAAGGGATTGCCACCCGTCAGAGTCACCACGGCACCAGCGTTCAGGAAGCGCAGGCGGGTCTTGAAGAGTAGCTGTCCGGAGAAGGGGTCGACGGCCTGGGTCATGACGTGCGACTTGCGCATGTTAGGTGCCGAGAAATGCAGGTATTGGCCGCCATGGGCATCGGCAGTCAGCACGGCGCTCTTGCCGCCATCGCTACCGGCAACACACCATCCACCTATTATTATATCATGGGCTTTGCCGTATGTCTCGCTTGTCAACTGATAACCCAACAGCGCTGCAGGATAGGCAGAGAGGTTGGCTGGATAGCCGCCCAAGGGCAGCACATAGCCTGTCGGCGACGAGGGGTCGCCCAGAGCGACAACAAATTTCTCGGCCTTGGCAACAGTACCGTTACAGGTGACGGTGGCAGTCATCTTGCCGAAGAAGTTCATGGGCACGTTGCGCAGGGCAAAGACGGTGGCGGTCTGGCCCTGGTTGTTCACGGTGAAGGCACCGTAGGAATCGCAGTACTGCCCCTCGGTGTCGTTGGCGGTCTTGAAGCCCTCAATGTCCCAGACGACGTTGAAGTCGGCCATGCCGCTGAGAACATCCTCGGTGAGCGGCGTACCGGCAGCATCGGCAACGGTCACACTATAGGGATTACTGAATGCCTCGTCGGGCGTGGGGCCAAAGGTCATCTTTTCGGCACCCGAGATGCTGACAAGCAGGGCATCGGCGGCAGTGGCCGTCACGGTAGCCGTCAGCATGGCAAAGCACAGCAGTGCAAAGCGCAAAACACAAGATTTCATAAACGGTATAGGGTTAATGGTTATTTCAAGTCGAGTTCCACAGGACAATGGTCACTGCCCAGGATGTCGGTATGTATCTTGGCATCGGCCACCTGAGGCATCAGGCGCTCCGACACGACGAAGTAGTCGATACGCCAGCCGGCATTCTTCTGACGGGCCTGGAAACGGTACGACCACCAGGAATATTTCACCTCGTCGGGATAGAGCGTGCGGAAAGTGTCGCTGAAACCGCTGGCAAGCAGGATGCTGAAAGCCTGACGCTCCTCGTCGGTGAAACCGGCATTGCGGCGGTTGGTCTTGGGATTCTTGATGTCTATCTCCTCGTGGGCCACATTCAGGTCGCCACAGAGTATGACGGGCTTGACGGCATCGAGCCGCTGAAGGTACTGGCGGAAGTCGGCTTCCCACGACATGCGGTAGTCAAGGCGCTTCAGGCCGTCCTGTGAATTCGGGGTATAGCAGCAGACGAGGAAGAAGTCGGCCATTTCGAGCGTCACGATACGCCCCTCATGGTCGTGCTCGTCGATGCCAATGCCATAGCTGACACTGAGAGGCTCATGGCGCGTATAGACAGCGGTGCCTGAGTAGCCTTTCTTGTCGGCGTAGTTCCAGTACGAACGGTAGCCCTCAAACTGCAGGTCGAGCTGTCCTTCCTGCATCTTCGTCTCCTGCAGACAGAAGAAGTCGGCATCCAACTGGCGGAAAATATCACTGAAGCCCTTGCCCTCGCAAGCACGCAGCCCATTAACATTCCAAGAAATAAGTCTCATAACTGGTTATAGCTTTAGTTAGTTTGCTGCAAAATTAAACAAAATCTCTTTGTCGTGCAAGAAAAACCAAAAAAAGATGGTATTTTTTGGAAGTAAACAAATAATTAACTACCTTTGCAGGTCAAAAGGCAAAACCAGAAAAAAAAGAAATATGAAGAAAAGAGTATTAATTCTGTTATTGAACCTGCTCTTCTGTTGCTCCTTTGTCAGCGCACAGACGAGCGAACTTGAACAACGTGCTCAGGTTGCCATGGAGTCGAAGAAATTTATCGAGGCCCGCTACACCTATATCCGAGCCTACGAAGACTACATGAAGAAGGGGCAGATGCGACAGGGCGTAGAATGTGGCGTCAAGGCTGCCCAGCTCTACCACCGCGAGAACCTCTGGAAGGAGGCTTTCGACCTGCTACGGCAGATAGACCAGGCCGTCATTGCTACCAAGCAGGACATTAGCCGCCGCGCCCCGCTGCACTACCTCACCTGCAAGGAGCGCTACCAGATGTACATGAAGATTCACAAGCCCGCCAGTGCCCAGGAGCAGCTCAACTACATGGAGACACACGCCGGACGCACCAGCGATGATGCTTTGAAGAACGACATGCTCTACCACAAGGCCGTCTTCTACTACACCACCGGTCAGACCAGCAAGGGCAATGAGGCCTTCAAGCAGATGGCCGACAAAATGACAGCCACCAAGGAATACGACAAGGTGGACGAAGTCTACCAGACGCTCATTGCCAGCGGCCGGCGCTCAGGCAGTGCCAACATGGTGGCCCAGTCGTACAGCAGCTACATGGCATGGAAAGACTCTGTGACAGCCATCAAAACGCGCGACGAGATTAACGGGCTGAAACAGCAGATTGCCACCAACGAGGCCGACATTGCCGACAAGGACAGCTCACTGACCACGCGCAAGGCCGTCATCATCGGTCTGAGCATTCTGGCCGTGGTCCTGGCTGCCGCTCTCATCTTCGGTGCCCTGGTGCTGCTGCGCTTCATCATGCAGACACGCAAGCAGAGCAAGACTATTAAGATGCTTAACGAGAACAACGCCCTGAAGGCACAGTTCATCAGCAACATCTCGGCTCAGTTGGAGCCCACGCTGAAGAAGCTGGACAGCCGCCAGCCGGAGGTAAAGGCCCTGCTCGACTTCTCACAGCACATACAGACACTCTCGGGACTGGAGAAATCAGACGAGCCCCTTGATATGGAGGATCTGCAGATGCAGCCTTTCTGCGAGAATATGATTGACCAGATACGCAGCAAGGTAAAGGCTGGAGTCACCCTGAAGGTGGAAGCACCGAAGATGAGTGCCAAGATTAACAAGGAATACGTATCGCACATCCTGCAACACCTGCTGACCAACGCTGCCGAGTACACACCCGAGGGTGGCAAGATACAGCTGGAGTTCAAGAAGCGCAGTGCTCACTCCTACCAGTTCCTGGTGACTGACAGCGGCCAGGGCATACCTGAAGAGCAGCACGACGAGGTGTTCAAGGCATTCCGTGAGGTCAGAGACCTGACCAAGGGCGACGGTCTGGGCCTGCCCATCTGCAGGCAGATGGCCCTGAAGATGAATGGCGACCTGGAGATTGACGGCGCCTACACCAAGGGAGCACGCTTCGTTCTGAGCCTGCATGACGCGTAAGAGCGCGTCACTTGCAGGACATGCAAAAACACAGCCGGCTGGAGAATGGTTCTTCCAGCCGGCTGTTGTTTTGTTCCTTAGACTATAGCGCTTAGAACTTCGCCATCTTGATAGCTACCACAGCACACTCATCGCCTTTGTTTCCCAGACGTCCGCCAGCACGGTCCTTGGCCTGCTGCAGGTCGTTGGTGGTTAGCAAACCATAGACAACGGGAATGTTGTTCGTAGCGTTCAGGCGGGCAATGCCCTGCGTGACACCCTGACAGATATAGTCAAAGTGCGGGGTTTCGCCACGGATGACGGAGCCAAGCACGATGACGGCATCGTAGCCGTCGTTGAGGGTCATCTGACGTGCGCCGTAAATCAGTTCAAATGAGCCGGGCACGGTCTTCACATGTATATTCTCAGGCAAAGCGCCATGCTTCTCGAGTGTGCTGACACACCCTTGAAGCAAGGCGCCTGTTATTTCCGGATTCCATTCTGCCACAACAATGCCGAAAATCATGTTCGACGCGTCGGGCACTTTGTCCACATTATATTCAGATAGATTTTTAGTTGCCATAACAATGGTTAATTGATAATTAGTAATGAGTAATGAGCAATTGTGATTTGTTCATGCGCAAAATGATGGCTTAACAGTATTCATCATTACTCATTACTCATTGCTCATTACTCATTATTTAGATGACGCGCGCTCAATATAAGCGTCGATGGTCTGGTACTGCATAGAATTGTAGTACTTGTCCTTCACCGTCTGGTAAAGCTTCAGGGCCTCGTCCTTCTTGTTCTGGCTCTCCAGAATCTCACCGGCCTGGATGAGGAACGTGGGCGACAGCGAGTTGTTGTCGGCCTTCTCGGCAGCCTTCTTCAGGGTGCTGACAGCCTTGTCGAGCTGGTTCACGTGGGCGTATGCATTGCCAAGAGCGCCAAGGGCAGCGGGTGAAATCATCTGGTCGTCGCGCAGGTCGAACTTCTCGATGTAGTTGACGGCCTCCTGCCACTTGTCAAGGTTGGCATAGCACAGACCGGCATAGAGATTAGCCAGGTTGCCAGCATCGCCACCCAGGTCGGCAGCCAGCTTGGCGAAGCCTGCGAAACCGGTGCTGTCGCCATTAAGAGCCTTGTCGTACTGCTCACTGGCAAAGTACTCCTGACCCTTGGCCAGCGAGGTGCTTGCCTTCATAGCATTGGGCTCAGCTACATAGTTGTTGTAAAGAATACAACCGGCAATGATGACGACGAGAGCTGCCACTGCACCGATAATCTGCTTCTGATACTTGAGGAAGAAAGCCTCATTCTTGGAGAGTGTCTCCTCCACGGGAGCACTCTGCTGATTGTTTTGTTTTGCCATTATTTTTATTCGTTTTTATATGTACGCACGATTAGCGGCTGCAAAGGTACAAAGAATTTATGAATTTCAAATTATTAATTATGTTTTTTTTCGTTTTTAGACAAGAAAAGCGTAACTTTGCAGCATGATTCTGGAGAAACTGTCGCTCATCAACTATAAGAACATTACGGAGGCAACGCTGGAACTGTCGCCAAAGATTAACTGTTTCATCGGCTCCAACGGCGTCGGTAAGACTAACCTGCTCGATGCCATCTACTTCCTGTCGTTCTGCCATTCCGCCTACAACCCCGTTGACTCGCAGGTAATCCGCCACGGCCAGGACTTCCTGATGCTGGAAGGCCGGTATGACGACGACCTGACCATCAGCTGCGGCATGAAGCGCGGTCAGAAGAAGCACTTCAAGCGCAACAAGAAGGAATACCGCCGGCTGTCGGAGCACATCGGGCTGATACCCATCGTCATGATTTCGCCCGACGACACGAGCCTGATAGGCGGCGGCAGCGAGGAGCGGCGGCATCTGATGGATGTAGTCATTGCCCAGATGAACCGCCCATATATTGACGCCCTGAGCCGCTACAACAAGGCGCTGCAACAGCGTAACACCCTGCTGCGGATGGACGAGGAGCCCGACCCCGACATGATGGCCATCTGGGAAGAGCAGATGGCGATGGCCGGCGAGGAGATATTCAGGCAGCGCACGGAGCTCACCAGCCGCCTGACACCGCTGTTCCAGCAGTTCTATGAGCGCATCTCGGGCGGCCACGAGCGGGTGTCGCTCAACTATGTCAGCCATTGCCAGCGCGGTCCGCTGCTGGAGGTCATACAGCGCGACCGGCATAAAGACCGGGCCATAGGCTACTCGCTGCACGGCATTCACCGCGACGACCTGGAGATTATGCTCGACGGGCACCCCATGAAACGCGAAGGGTCGCAGGGCCAGCAGAAGACCTTTGTCATCAGCCTGAAGCTGGCGCAGTTTGAACTGCTGAAGCAGGCCATGCAGGCAACGCCCCTGCTGCTGCTTGACGACATCTTCGACAAGCTTGACGCCCAGCGGGTGGAACAGATTGTCAGTCTGGTGTCAGGTGAGGCGTTTGGACAGATTTTCATCACCGACACCAACCGTGAGCATCTTGACAAGATTCTGACGGTCTCAACACACGACTACAAGATTTACCACGTAGAAGACGGCGAAATAAATGTTTAGGAAAGAGGTAAAGGACATCAGGGAACTGATTATGCACAACCTGCGACAGCAGGGACTGGAGATGCCGCTGCTGCAGAAGCGGCTGGTAGAGGCATGGCCCATCGTGGCAGGCGACGACATTACCCGCTACACGCTGAATGCCTACATCAAAAACCAGACGCTCTGCGTACATCTCTCCTCCCCTGCCCTGCGCAGCGACCTGGCCATGCGTCGCCAGGAGTTTGTTAGCCGTCTGAACGAATATGTCGGCAATCAGGTGATTGCCGACATACGGTTCTGCTAACAGCGCTGTTATTGCTCGTTCTGCGGGAAGGCCTTGCCATCTTTGAACACCCGCAGCGTCTCGCTGATGGCCGGGTCGTCATCGTTCAGGTATTCCGTCAGCGCCTGCTCGTCGAGCACGTTGTAGATGAGTCGGCTGTTGATGAAACGTTCCAGCAGGGCATGGCTCTTCTGAATCATCAGGTTACGGCGCTTCAGCCCGTTCTTCTCAGCATACTTCACAAACAGTTCGACGGTATTCAGTTTCTTGAGGTATGCCTCCAGCTCCTTCTTGGTCTTAAACTTCGAGAGTTGCGGACGGTTCTCGTCGACATACTCGTATGCAAACTGCAGGATCAGTCCCGACATGGAGGCCTCCTTATAATAAGAGGTGACACCGAGGGTGTCTTCGCCGACAAAGATGTCGGGCGTGATGCCGCCACCACCATAGACCACACGTCCGTTGGAAGTATGATACTCCGGACCTTCGTGCTTGATGCTGTCCTGCGAGAAGAACTCACCATGCTGATAGCGGTTGATGAGGTCTTCCTCATAACTGCGGTCGGTACCGCTTGTATATGGCTTCTGTATACAGCGTCCGGAAGGACTGTAGTAGCGGGCGATGGTCAGACGAATCATCGAACCGTCGTGCAGCGAGATAGGCTGCTGTACCAGGCCCTTGCCGAAGGAGCGGCGCCCGATGATGGTGCCGCGGTCGTTGTCCTGAATGGCACCGGCAAAGATCTCGCTGGCCGAGGCCGAGCCTTCGTCGATGAGCACCACGAGCGGAATGCGCTGGTAGGAGCCGCGTCCGTCACTGCGATACTCCTGGCGCTGCGAGCGGCGTCCTTCAGTGTAGACAATCAGCTGGCCCCTTGTCAGGAACTCATTAGCCATCTGGACTGCCGAACCCAGATAGCCGCCGGTGTTGCCGCGAAGGTCGACAACGAGATTCTCAAAACCCTCCTGCCCCAGCCGGGCCAGACCGATAAGCAGCTCTGGGTAGGTCTTGTCGCCGAAGTTCTTGATTTTTATATAGCCTGTATTATCGTTGAGCATGTAGACAGCCGTCACGCTCTTCATGGGTATCTCGCCA